>Ga0074195_1001046_pt1 | contig 43440 bp, 33 predicted proteins | sample EPASupsiteHSE623_FD_64525 | JGI IMG/M metagenome (GOLD analysis project Ga0074195, IMG submission 64525) | Bioremediated contaminated groundwater from EPA Superfund site, New Mexico - Sample HSE6-23 | ecosystem: Environmental > Aquatic > Deep subsurface > Groundwater > Contaminated ...
ATGATTATTATAAACATAACTTCAACTAGCTTCACAATTATTAGGAGTTCATTTTACACAAGATTTGTATTGATAACTATCATCTCAACTCAGTACTCAGTTATTACAAGTTCTTTCTTGACTTCTATCAACACACTCATAACTAGCTCAAAAAAGTATACTATTTTCAGAATAAGCAGTAACTGTCTGATTATGATTGATACTTTGTCAATCTAAAGTACAAGAATTGTAAGTTACAGTAGTAATTTTTCAAGAGATTCATCAAACATTGTTAGTTATATAATTGTTAACTAAATCTACTGCTTTATCAGGTTCTGTAATTGTATCTATATTTGTTATATCTACATAATTCTCAGCTCATCATAGTATTGTTCCACTATATGCATCTTGTAAATTTTTTACAAAATCTAACTTATTTGTATTATCTTCAAGATTTATTGTTGAACCACTATATACTACTAATTTATTAGTTTCATAGTTAAAACCACCTGTTCAAGTTGAATTATATGAATGTGGTAAATTTTCATAATTTCTATATACTAGTTTTTTTTCTGAAAGTAAACTTTCTATTGTTGGATTACTTATATCTGTTACTATTATTGTTGGTATTGCTAATATATAGTTTTGTCATCATGTACTTATCTTGATTATTTTTTCGTTATAGTTTCATTTCATATATGCTACTGCTCTAGTTTTACTTAAATCTATTGCATATATTTTGTTTGTTGGTAATTGATTATATGATAATTCTTGTCATTCACTTATTGTTCATATTTCATATTCTTTCTTTGATGATGTTATACTATATGTATATTCATTTGAGGTTAGTGGATCTATTGTTTTTTTACTTATAGAATCTATATTTTTCATAACAGTATCTCAAATAGTTCATTCTATCCAAGCAGGTCATCATTCATATGTAATTTCAGCATTATTATCAGGAATAGGATAGAATCAAGTTTTAACAACAAAGATACCAAGACTTTTTTCAAGATTATTTAAATCAGCAATTCTTACGCTATCTCTAGAATTTCTAGAGTATCCTTGAAAACTTATAAAAGCTATAGTTCAAAGAATTGCAAGAATTACTATGGTTACTATTAGTTCGACTAAAGTAAAACCTATTTTATTAGAATTTAGTTTATAGAAATTAGGATTAAAAGATTTTAAACTTTTATCTTTTGTATTTATTCTACTTTCTATATTCTGCATTCTGTATTCTAGATTCTTATCTTGCATAAATTTAAAATAAAAAAATAATATAGTTCGCCTTATAATAAGTTTACTATATTATTTTTAAAGTGTCTAAATTTTTAAATTGACTATTTTTATTTTATATTTTTAATAAAAATATTATTTAATTATCATCATAACTCAATCATCTTCATCAATAGGAATTACATTATAAGAAATCTTATTCTCTTCTATATATTCATACAAAGAAAGCATTTTTTCTTTAAATTTTATAACATCATCTATCACAATAACACCTCAATCTTCAACTTTATCCCAAACTAATTGCAAAAAATCTTTGCTTCTTTTTTTCATTCAGTCAATAAAAACAAAATCATATTTTTCATTTAAAGTAGGAATTATATCCAAAGCATTTCATAAAAAAGGTTTTATTAAAAACGAAACTCATGCTTTTTCAAAATTATTTAAAGCATCATTATGTGAATTTGGAGAAAATTCTATTGTTGTTATAGTTCAATTTCACAATTTTTTTAATTCAAATGCAAAATTAATTGTAGAAAAACCATTAGCTGTACCAATTTCCAAAATATTCTTAGTCTTTTTTATCTTAACTAAATCTCTAAGAAACCTAGCGTTTGTAAAACTTATATTTGGAATATCATTTTTAATTCAATATTCCTTTAATTCACTTAAAAACTTATCTTCTTGCATGTGTTAATTTTTTATATATTTTTTTGATGAGATATATCAACTAATTGCTCAAATCAAAATAAACAAAATTAATTCAAAAAATAAAATTAAATTAAAATTTTTTAATAAGAAATCAAAAGAATGATCAGTTGAAAAAATATAAGACAAATTATTTAAAAGAAAAACGAAAAATATTGATGCAAAAATAAAGGATAAAAAAGTATATATTACTCATTGTGCAATAAAAGGACCATGAATAAAAAAATTATTCCCTCAAACAAGCTTTGTAATATAAATTTCATCTTTATAATAATATATAAAATTTCAAATAATAGAATAAACTATAACAGAAATTGATAAAAGAAATATTCAAATTATAACATATAAGGCTAATCTAAGAACATTTAACAATCAAATTACTTTTAATATTCTAGAATATTGGGCTTTATAATCTGCAAATCATTGATTATTATCATCATTTTTACTTGAATTTTCAAGTATATTTATTTTTGATTCAACAATACGATTAATAAAACTATATTCATTTAAACCTATATTTGATACAATTATAGTATTTGGTAAAGGATTTTCATTTTCTAAAATTCATACAAGTTTTGGATCTTTTTCTCTTAATTCATCTATTAATAATTCTTTACTTTTATACTTTACATCTATGCTTTTTGAAACTCATTGCAAACTATTTATCATATCAATAACATCTAAAGAGTTTTTATCATAAGAATCTTGCAAATACAAAGATATACTCAATTTTGAATTTATTGAATCAATAAGCTTAAAACTAACATTATGCAAAACTAAAAGTATGTTTATAAAAAATATTAGCAAAGACAAAATAATTATTGATGAAATTGACAAAAACTTATTTCTAAGAATATTTTTTAATGAATATTTAAAAATTCTAACAAACATTTATTATTTTTTAAGACTAAACTAAGCCATATAATAACCATTTTTTTTATTATTACAAACTTTATAAAATATTTATTAAATCTTCATCTGTCATTATTCTTTTATCATTGGTCTTTTTTCTTTATTCTTTTATCTTTTATCTTTCTTTTGCATTTTTTTATTATCTTTTATAATAGTTAAACTTTACAACTAAGAAAATATTAATGAAACTTTCACAATTTGATTATGACTTACCTAAGGAACTTATAGCTCAAACTCCTATTAAACAAAGAGATCATTCAAAACTTCTTGTACTAGACAAAGAAACTTGAAACATAGAAGACAAAAAATTCTACGATATAATTAATTACCTATGAGAAAATGATGTTTTAGTACTTAACAAAACAAGAGTAATAAAAGCAAGATTAATCTGAAAAATTCAAAACATTTCAGAAAATAAATTAATCCCTTGTGAAATATTTCTCCATAAACAAATAAATGAAAACTCCTGGGATTGCCTAGTTTATCCATGAAAAAAACTAAAAATATGAACAAAAGTGTATTTTGAAAAACTAACTTGAACAATAAAAGAAATATCAGATAGTTGAAGAATAGTAGAATTTAATAAAGCCTGAAACGAGTTTATTGAAATAATTGATAAAATCTGACAAATTCCTACTCCTCCTTATATAAAAGAAAAATTAGAAGAAGATGATAGATATCAAACTATATATTCAAAAGAATGTTGAAGTGTAGCAGCTCCAACTGCATGATTACACTTTACTGATGAATTAATTGATAAAATCAAAGCAAAATGAGTAAAAATTGAGTATGTACTATTACATATTTGATTGTGAACTTTTAAATGAATTGAAACAGAAAATATATTTGATCATAAAATGCATTCTGAATATATAACAATAGACGAAGAGACTTGCAAAAGACTAAATAAATACAAAAAAGAATGAAAAACTATTATATCAGTATGAACAACAAGCACTAGAACTCTTGAAAGTTTTTCAGAAGAAAATTGAGAATTATGATACGGAGAAAAAGAAACTTGTCTTTTTATCTATCCTTGATATAAATGGAAATTTGTTGATAAACTTATAACAAACTTTCACTTACCAAAATCATCATTAATTATACTAGTTTCAAGCCTTGCTTGAGAAGAAAATATAAAAAAAGCCTACAAACATGCAGTAGACTCTAAATACAGATTTTTCTCTTTTTGAGATGCTATGTTTATAAAATAGCTCCTAAAAAATCTTTATTTCAATTTATAAAACTAAGTATATCAATGCTTTTTTTTCACTCTAATTTTACTTTGTCTACAATCAAAATTTTACTATCTTTTGCCAATACTCAAACTTTTTTATTTTGTAGTTTGACAACCTGTCAAACTTGTCAATCATATTTATCATCATCTAAAATAGATACTTCTTCTAAATTTAATTTTTTTCAATTATAGTAAGTATAGATTCATGGCCAAACATAATAAGCTCTAAATCTATTATAAATTTCATCTCTTGAAAGATTTTTAAAATCTATTAATCAATCTTCTTTTTCAATTTTTTTACAATATGTAGCACAATCACAATCTTGTTTTGTTCCCTTGATTTTTCAATCAATTATTCAATTCAAAGTCTCAACTAATAAATCAGGTCAAAAATCTTCAAATTTCCTAAAAATATCTCAAGTTTTGTCTACAATGTCTACATCAATTTCCTTTATAGAAAGCAAATCTCACTCATCCATTCATTCAGACATATACATAATTGTCAATCATGTCTTCTTATCTCAACTTTTCAAACATTCTTGTATGGGACTAGCTCAACGATACTTTGGTAACAAACTTCAATGAATATTTATACATCAATATTTTGGAATTTCTAAAATATCTTTAGGAATAATTTTTCAATAAGCAACAACAATTATAAAATCTAACTCTAAATATTGAAGTTTTTGAAAAACTTCAATATTATTTTTTAATTTCAACGGTTGTAATAAGTCTATTTTATTTTCTAAGGCTAATTGTTTTATAGGAGTATATATAACCTCTTTATTTCTTCAAACAGGTTTATCCGGTTGACTTACAACCAATAAAACCTCTATATTTTGATATAAAGTTAAACTTTTTAATATATTTCTAGAAAACTCTCAAGTTCAAAAAAATGCTATTTTCATTTACAAATCTTTAATTAAAAAAATAAATACCTTCTTTGTCATACTCTGACTTGATCAGAGTATCCAGTGTACAAGCAAAGTTTATTTCACAAATTATCTCACTCTAGCCAAACAATGATATTTTTAAGATAATTTCTTTTAGTCAATTTTGCTATTTACTAACTTTCAAACTCTTTTCAACTCAAGCTTTTTCAAAAACAAGATAAACATTATCAAAATCCCATAAAGTTGCTCACGAATAAAACTTAATTTTATTATTTATATTCTTTATTATGAGATTTTTTGTTGATAATCAAGTTTTATCTTTTTTAGTATTAGCCTGAATAAAATTTGTAGTAATTCATGATATATCCAAATTATCTTCACTATAATAATTTAATCAAATAGAAGTTTCTCAAACTATATTTTTAACAAAAAAATTATAATTAACATAATTACTTAATGCTCAAGTTAAAACTTGAGGAAATACTAAAGATTCATTTTTTAATAATTTTTCATTTGAAAAAATAGAAACCACAGAAGTTCAAGTAAAATTAAGTCCAGAATCAATAGAAAATAACTTAGAATTAACATCATAACTAAACAAAGGAATCATTCAATTAAAATAAGAATTTAGATAATAATAATAATATAAATCTGATAAAATTAAAACATAATCAGAATTTTCTTTATTTTTAATAGAATTTCATAATTCTAAATAATTTTCATAAAAATTACCTACATCTAAATCTATTTTTTTTCTCTCTGAAAAAGAATTAAAATAAAACAAAGAAGAAAAAGACAAAAACATTAAAATACTAATAACAAAAATTAGTTCAATGATAGTAAAAGCTTCTTTTTTATTTATCATATTATTTTTTAAATTTTTTAACTTCTGAAATAATATTATTTATAAATACAACAACAAATACTATAACTCAAAAAACAATAATTTTTCAAACCTTATCTAAAAACAAAGCTGTAACTCAAAAGAAAAAAGATAAAGAATAAATTAATATTAGTATTTGCTTATTTGACATTCATTTATCAAGTAATCTATGATGCAAATGAGAAAAATCTTTATTTAATGGAGATTTTTTATTAATAAGTCTTTTTAAAATCACATATACAGCATCAACTGAGTAAATTCAAAAAACAACTAAAACAGTAGCAATTTTTCAACCAGAAATTATTGCCATCGTAGCAAGCATAAAACCAAGAAACATAGTTCAACTATCTCACATCAAAATTTTCTCTTTCACATCATAATACCAAAAAGGAATAACTATTCAAACTAAAACAATTGACATTGTCATTATAAAAATAGCATTTTCAATTCATCACAAATAATTATCCTGATAAAAAAGCAAACATCAAAGTAAAAACAAAATAAAAAAAGATATTACAGAAATTCATGAAGTATTTCAAGGAATTCAATCACTCCAATTCAAAGAATTAAAAATAAAAACATACCAAATAACGGTGAAAATCAAAGGAACTGTATAAATTTGAATTCATAAAATTGTAAAATAATGAGTATGTAAATCCAAAATTCAACCAAAAATATTACTTATATAACCTATTTTTATAGAAGTAATTCAAATTATTGATCAAATAACAATCTGTACAAATAATCTTATTTTAGGACTAACCTCTAACATATCATCCATAAAACTTATCACTGTAACAATTAATCAAAAAGTCCAAATAAGATATAATTTTAAATTATGATCAACAAAAAAATATGTAACCAATACAAAAACAAAATAAAATATAACTCCCATACTATAAGGAACAGGATCTCTTTTTTTTCAATACTTTTTTGGATTATCAAGTATTTTATATTTATAAAACAATCTTTTAAAAACCTCAATAAAAAGAAGTGATAAGAAAAAAGATGTAAAAAATGCTATTAAAATAATCATAAGTAATTTAATTAATTATTTATTTTTATTATATAAATTCAAATATTTAGGTAAAAGTTTTAAATAAAAAACAAAAACCGTTCATGTAAGTAAAAAATACCCAAATGCAATTCAATCTAAACTTCAAGCAAGATAACTTAAGACAACTCCCCATAATGATCAAGCTGTTAAAGCTCAAATTCAATATACATTTAACCAATATTTAACCTTATCTTTAACGCTAACTAAACCAGTAGTAATAAGAGAAAATCAAACTCACTGCAATATATGAAATCAAACATTACTTATATAAAATATAAATAATGTAAATAATATCAAATTTATAAAAATAAAAGTTTTCTCATTCAAAAAAGAAAAATCTTTTCAAAAATTATAAAAAACGAAAACTTTTAAAGCAGATAAAATATACATTATTTGCCAAATTAAGTATTGAGACTGATTTTCAAAAAAGAATCAATACAAAGACAATAAAGTAAAAATTATTACAGAACACAACTGATTAATAGCTCATAATTTATTTTTTCAATTAGTATAATAATTTTGCATAATCATTATAAAAAGATTTCACAAAAAATTAGCTAAAAAAATCCACAATATACTGCTTATATCTCATTTTCAAGTAAAATAAACAACTCATAAACAAAACAAAAGAACAAAAAAAATCCACGCATTATCTTTTGAAAAACTTTTTATTTCTCTTAAAAATACATTAACTCAATCAATCATAAATTATACTAAAAAAATAAATTATCTAATTCTAAGGCTTCAACATCATCTAAAAACAATAAATCATATGCATTTTTATACTCATCAAACAAAACTTCTTTTTTCTCATTTAAAAATCAAATTTTCAACAAATTATCATAAGAAAAACCTTCAATCATTCAAACATCTCATAAAGAATCTCAAAAAAGTAAAACATTTTTTCTTTCTTTTATCAAAGAAAAAATCTCAGGATAATCTTTTAAAACAGTCTCATCTTTATTAAAAACATGTATAACTCTATCATCATATCATATAGCATTTCATTTATCATCCCAAAAAAACTCATTTGAAATAACCTTTATATTTTTTGACAAAAATCCTTCTTTTTCCAAATACATCTCTATTGAATTTGTTCAAAGTCAATTTGCAGAAATTATTATTAAAGGAATATCAAATTCTTCAAATTTTTTTAGTATCTTTTTTATTCAATCTCTTAATTCTATTAAATTACTATCTATAACTTTTTGCAAATGTTCTTTTTTCAATCACGATTCAATAAGTAAAGACAGATGCTTAGTCCACCAATTTGTCATCTCTTGTTTTTTTACAACAAAATCAATATTTGGATCAATTTCGATTTTATGATAATAATCATATTCTGCATATGCTTTCTTTGAATATTCTTCTCAAAGATATCATTCACTTCTTAAAACAGAAATTAAGCTTGGTCTAATTTGTCCTTTAGAATATGCTTTTGTTAAAGTTTTATCAAAATCAGCCAATATATGTAATTTAGAAAATCAATCAATCTTTATTTTTTCTAAAATATTATCAAAGACTTTTTTATCTTTATATACTAATTCATCTTTTGACATTAATTAAGCTTTATAATTATAAATTGGAAATTTTAAACATAATTCATTTATTTCTTTTTTAATCTCTTCTAACTCTTGGTTTTTATCAATAAACTCATAAAATTCTTTTAAATTATTTAATCTTTCATCTTTATCTTCAATATAAACATAATCTTTTATAATATCATCCACTCTTTTTATCCAATCAGCTATTTTTTCCATTTCTAATTCTTTCATCCCTCTCATTGTAGTAATAGGAGTACCTAATCTAATTCAACTAGGATAAAAAGGAGAAGCTGGATCTTTTGGAATAGTATTTTTATTTAATGTAATTCAAGCTTTATCTAAAGCCTCTTGCATAAAAACTCACCTTCATCTTCAAACATTAATAAGCAAAAGATGATTATCTGTTCATCAACTAATTATATCAAAACCATAATCAATCAATTTTGAAGCCAAATGTTTAGCATTTTTAACAATCTGTTTATTTAATTCAACAAATTCTGGTTTTAAAGCTTCTCACAAAGCAACAGCTATAGCCAAAGTTTGATGATTATGAGGTCATCATTGTAATCAAGGAAATATAGATTTATCAACCTTTGAAGCAAGTTCTGGATCTTTTTTCAATCATTTTTCAGTAACCATAACCATTCATCATCTAGGTCATCTCATTGTTTTATGAGTAGTAGTAGTTATTATATCTACATATTTAGCAGGACTAATATGAACTCCAGATATTACAAGTCATGAAATATGAGCTATATCAGCAACTAAATAAGCTCCTACTTTTTCAGCAATTTTACTAAATTCTTCAAAAGGAAATTCTCTAGAATAAGCAGTTGCTCATACCCAAATTAATTTTGGTTTATGTTCCAAAGCAAGTTTTTCTACTTCTTCTAAATCTATATATCAATCTTCTCTTAATCAATATAAAACAGTATTAAAAAATTTACTTGTAGCACTAGCTTTCCAACCATGAGTTAAGTGTCATCATTCAGTTAATCTAAGTCACATTACAGTATCTCCAGGCTCACAAACTGCATTATAAACTGAAAAATTTGCAGGACTTCAACTATATGGTTGTACATTAACATGAGCTACTCATGGAAAAGCTTTTTTTGCTCTTTCTATTGCAAGTTCTTCAACTTCATCAACTATTTGATTTCAACCATAATACCTTTTTCTTGCATATCATTCACTATATTTATTTGTAAAAGGAGTTCAAAGAGCCTCAATTGTTGACAATGAAGCAATACACTCTGATGGAATTAATTCTATTGTTGTTTCTTGTCTATCAATTTCTTTAACAAGTAAATCATAACAAACAGAATCTGTATTTTTTAAATTATCAAAATTCATATATAAAAAAGTTAAACAATTAAATTTTTTCTATTAAAAAAATAAATATTATATATTTATTTTACTTAAAAAATATTAATTTTGTTGTATAATAATAATTCATAAATATTTCTTTAGAAAATAAACTATTTTCATTTTATGTATTTTACAAAATCTATCAAAACATTTTTTCCCTTTTTTAAAAAACAAAAAAAAGTAGCTTATAAAAACAAAACTACTTTTCTACATTCTAAATTCTACATTATACATTCTTTATTCTTTATTCTTTATTCTTTATTCTCCTCCTTATACTTATCAACAGATAATTGTAAAGCATCATATTTAATAAAATCTTTTAAAACCTTCTTTGCTTCTTCCAATTGTCTATCATAATGTTTTTCATAATCATCTTTAGTAAACAATACTTCAACATCTGGCTTTATTCAATCTTTATCTATATTTAAGCCATTTGGAGTAAACCATTTTGCTATTGTCAGTTTTAAAAGTCCTCAATCAGACAAATCAAAAGGTTCTTGAACAGATCATTTTCAAAAAGTCTTTTCTCAAACTAAAATAGCTTTATTATATTCTCTCAATGCACCTGAAGTAATCTCAGATGCTGATGCAGAATTTCAATTAACCAAAACTACTATTTTTTTATCAAAAAGTTCTCATTCATTTGTACTTCTATAAGCATAATCCATTATTTCGTTTCTATAATTTGTTTTAACTAAAATTTTTCAATTTTCTACAAATTCAGACAATATTTCAACAGCACTTTGTAAATATCAACCTCAATTATCTCTTAAATCTATAATTAATCAGTCAACTTTTTTTGATTTCATTTCATTTAAAGAACTTTTAAATTCCTCAAAAGTATTATCTCAAAATAAATTTAAAGCTATATATCAATAATTTGTTCATTCCAATACTTTAGATTGAACAGATGGTATAACTATTTTTTGTCTAGTAATTTCTTTTACAAAAACATTTGGTTCTCAAACTCTCTTTATAGTCAATTTAACATTAGTTCAAGCTTTTCACTTGATCAATTTAACTGCATCATAGACATTTTTATCTTTTAAATCAACTCAATCAGCCAATGTTATTACATCTCAAACCAAAATTCAAGAATTTTTTGCAGGAGAATCTTTTATAACCATACTTACAGAAACTCATAAATCATTTTTTTCTACAACTGCTCAAATTCATTCAAAATCTCATGATAAAGTTTCTTCAAATGATTGTTTTTCTGATTTTGACATATATTCACTATGTTTATCTCATAATGATTCAACTAATCATTTAGCCATTCAAGAGACCAAATCTTCATTTTTTATACCATCAATAGAGAAATATTCTTTTTGGATTTTATTATATACTTCCCATATTAAACTTAAATCCATATCTTTATTAACATTTTCTATTTCAGTGTTTTGTTTAGTTATTGACAATGATACAAAACGCTTAAAATAGTCATTTGTTAAATATCAAAGTAAAAAACTTGTTAAAACAATTATAATAATTATTCAGTTTTTAACATTTTTGTTAATTCCTTTCATTTTCACTTTTTAAATTTTAATATTTTTTTAACTTGTTAAATATAATGTTTTATTAAAAAAAAACAAGTCAATAAAAAATAAAAAAGTTTGTTAAAAACTTTATAAAAATTTTTTAAGCTTATATTAAAGCAATTTTAAAAACTTTTAAACAATTGAAAAAAAATTAAAATTTAAAATCAGCATTATATAAACAAACTTACTTTTTATAAACAATCATTACTATTACTACTATATATATATATATATAATAAATATAATATAAATAAACAAATAAAATTTGATAAAAAAGAAAAAATATAGTACAATTTAATAAAAAATATGTTAACTTATAAAAAATATGCCTAATTATAAATTTATTGCATCAAAGAATCAAAAAAAATATGATTTAATCATACAATCAAATTCTGAAGAAGAAGGTAGAGAAAGATTACATAAAGAGTGATACTTTATATTAAATGTAGAAAAAATTGATGATTTAAATATTTTGTGAAATAAATTTTTATTTACAATTAACAAAAATTGAGAAATAAAAAATTGAATTATATATTGAGAAGATATTTTTAAAGTATACTTAAAATTAAAAAAAGATTTTGAATATGAAGTTTTATCTTTATATAATGAATTAGAAAAAAATAAAACAGAAATAGAAAAAAAAGAAATATTAAAAAAAATAGAAGAAGAATACTATCTATTTATAAATAAAGATAAAAAAAATGAAAAAATAAATGATGATCCAAATCAAAAAAAACAGGAAGATAATATACTAGAAAAAGATTTTTATTTAAAAAAAGAATTAGAAGAAACTTATAAATTAACAGATTTTGTACTAAAAAAAATCCAAAATTTTATAAATAGTGATACTCTTGAAATACCAGAAATCCAAAAAAATAAATTATCTGTTATTTATAATACATTAATTTCAATAAAAAACTCAAAAAACATAAGTAAATTAAAAGAGGTACTAGAATTAGCTTTGGTAAAAATAGGAAAAATAGAATTAGAAAATTTAGAAAAAACAAAAAACAAAAAATTATTATTATTATTAAAAGATACAAATAATTTATTAAAACAAGTTTGATCAAAAGAACAAATAATACAAAAAAACAACGATGTTTGATATTTACTAAAAACATTTTTTACTTTTATTTGAAATTTCATAATTTCTTTATTTATAAAAGAAAATGATAATAAAAAAGATTCCATTGATAAAGAAAGTCACTCTTATATTAAAACATTAGTTTTAATTAAAAAATATAAAGAAAAAGAACAAGAAACAAAAAAAGAAATATTAAAAAACATACTATTTTTTTGGAAAGATAAAGAATACATAAGTAATTTGTTTTTAAAAAAAGCAGTAATTAAACAAAATTTATCAATACTAAAAGCAAAATCTGAATGAATAAATTTTTCTTATACAAAAATAACAAAATGATACAAAAAAATAGAAATTTTATTTTTAGAATTATTAAGATACTTAACAAAAGAAATTTGAATAATTATAATTTTCTTTAATATTATATTTTTAACAATAATAGCATTAAATTATTTTTCAATACTTAGTTTACCAATAAATATAAACTGAATTAAATTAATAATTTATTTTAATTTTGCTTTAATTTTATCTTTGTTAACAAGATGATTTTTTTCTTTTATATTTTATTTTGTATTTTTCATATTTTTTCATATATTTTTTGTAGTAAATTTTTAAAATTTATAAACAAAAAAATATGAATTTAATTCTTTTCTTAATTTCAATAATTTTTTCATCAATATTTTATTTTTTTTACTATGTTTCAAATTGAAATATAGTTTTAAATTCAAGTATAAATTTTATACCACTTTCATGAAACTTTATTATAGAAACATATTCTTTTTTCTTCATAGGATTATTGTTTTTATTTATTTTTTCTTCAATATTTGAGAAAAAAAAATCATGATATGATAATAAATATTTAAAAGAATTTTTTAAAAACAATATATATTTAATACTTTATTATATTTGATTTATATTGTTCTACTCATCTATTTATATGATATTGTGAAACTTAAACCTTAATTTTGCATATATAATATTTACTATAATTTCCATAATTATATTGTTTTCATTTTTAGTAAAAAATATATTTATTATTTTAGATTTATTAAAAATAAACACTGTTATTTTTTCATCAATTTATGTTTTTTATTTTATTTACTTTTTTATTACAAAAATAAATAATTTTATTATTATAGATTATGTAAATTCTTTCATAATAATTTTTTCATTTTTAACAACCTTGTATAATGACAAATTTGTATTAAAAAAGAAAAGTGATAGTTTTATTTTATTGAACTGAATGATATATTTACTTATTTTTATTGTTTTTTATTTAAATTTAATTGTAAACAATGTATTCCTTTTATTTTCTATTGTTTCTTTTTTATTTACATTGATAATATTTAAAATTATTATAAACATAAAATTTTTTAAAAATAGCTTAGTTATATTAAAAGTTATAGGAATATTTTTTAGTTATTTTTCAATAATTACAGGAATATTTTATTTACTTACATCTTTTGCTAATCCATTAATAATCTTTATAATATTGTTTTTAGCTTATTTTAACTTTATAATTCATAAAAAATACGAAAATTACATTTCATTTTTATTTTCTTTATTATCAACATACTTCATTATATTTTATTTTTACTACAAATTTTTCTATTTATTAAACCAAAATTATTATTTTTTGACATTTTTTGCTTTTTGAATATCTGTTTTAACTATATTTTCAACATATATTTATAATTATAAAAAAATATATGATTATTACTTAATATATCTTTTTTGAGCAGTTATAAACTTATTAACAACTATTTTTTTCTTTTATAAAGAAATAATTATTACAAATTCTTTTGATTTTTTAAATTTATGAATAATCTTATTTTTAGATTCAATTTTAGTTTTTCTAAGTTATTACAAATTAAAAAAACTAGATAGTAATTAAACAAAAATAAATTTATTTTTTTACTAAAAAAATATGATAAAAATATATGAAAACCTAAAGACTATAAAACAATCAAACTTGTTTTATGTTATAGAAAGTGAAGAATGTATTGAAAACCTTTCTTTTTTAAATTTAGAAAAAGCTCTACTAGATAAAATAACAAAAACTATAAAAGAAAAAGAAAATACACTACTACAATTTTTTCAATGATGAAATAATTTTGAAAGTTTATTTATTGCCTTTTATTTAGATAAAGATAAAAAAACACTTACTGAATTTTTATGAGAAAATGTAACTAAATTACCAAATAAATTTACTATTTTATCAAACAATAAAGAAAATTTATTGTCTATTGTAGACAATTGTCTATTATCAAGATATAAATTCCAACAATACCTAACAGAAAAGAAAGAAGATGAAATAAACATAATTTGTGAAAAAGAAATTAGACAAAAATTAGATGACAGACTAGAAACAATAAATAATATAATTTTAGCAAGAGATTTATGAGAAACACCAACTTGCGATTTATATCCAGAACTTTTTATTAATAAAGCAAAATCATTAAAATTTAGAAAAACAAAAATTAAAATTTTAACACCAAGAGATATACAAAAACAATGACTAGGTTTATTATGGGCGGTTTGAAAATGAAGTATAAATAAACCATTTATGTTAGTTTTAGAAAGAATTGTAAACAGAAAGTACCCAACAATTTGAATAGTTTGAAAATGAATAGTATTTGACACTTGATGAATAAATTTAAAACCAGAACAATGGCTTTATTTAATGAAAGATGATATGTCTTGAGCTTGAGCAGTTTTAGCTTTAATGAAGGAATTAGACAGAAAAAATTTAAATGTAAACATTGTTGCATGTATTCCTTTAGCGGAAAATTCTATTTCTTGAGAAGCTTATAGACCATCTGATATATTAAAAGCATATAATTGAAAAACAGTAAATGTAATAAATACTGATGCAGAATGAAGACTGATTCTAGCTGATTGAGTAAGTTATTTATCAAGAAATTATAAATTAGACAGAGTAATAACAATAGCAACTCTTACATGAGCTTGTTTATATGCAATTTGATACAGATACGCTTGAATTATGTGAACTGATAAAGAAATAATAGATAAATTACTTAGTTATTCAAAAGAAAACTTTGAAAAATACCATGAATTACCTTTTGAAAAATATTATATAGAAAAAACAAAATCAAAAATAGCTGATTATGATAATTTGACAGAATGAATATATGCTTGAGCAACTATGTGAGGAGCTTTCATATATAACTTTTTAGAAAATAATGAAAAATATACTCATATAGATATAGCCTGAGTAGCAAATAATAATTTTGAACCATATGGATTATATACAAAAACATCTACTTGATTTTGAGTTGATAGTTTAAGTAATTTATTTTTAAATATGTAATAATGAAATTAGGTTTATATAGACACCAAAAATGAAATTTATACGAAGTAATTTGATTTGCTAAACATTCAGAAACTTTAGAAGATTTAGTTGTTTATAAAGCACTTTATGATCATAAGGATTATTGAAAAAATGCTCTTTGGGTTAGACCAAAGGAGATGTTTTTTGAAAAAATAGAAAAAGATTGAAAAAAAGTACCAAGATTTGAATACATATGAGATAAAAAATATGATGAATTTTAAAAAATTACAATTCTTAACTTTTCAACAATTTCACACTTTTATATTTTTATATTTCTAATATGTCAATATTGTCAAAAATAATCAATCTCATAAAGGACACAATATCTCCAAAAATATGTTACTCTTGTAAAAAAGAGTGACATTTTTTATGTCAACAATGTCAAAAAACAATATGAGAACATTTCCCGTATTGTTATATTTGTAAGAGTAAAAGCCAAAAATATATGTTACATTGACAATGTCAAACTAATGTCAATTTTGATAAAATAATAGTCAAGTATCATTATAAAAACAATACAATAAAAAGACTCATAAAGGATTCAAAATATTATAATAGACATGAAATTTTATATGAATTTTGACAAAGTTTGTCTAATTTATTATTAGAAAATGAACACTTTGAGAATGAAAAAGATTATATAATTATTGCTTCCCCAATGTATTTGTTTAGAAAACTAATAAGAGGATATAATCATAGTGAAATATTGGCAAAGATAATTTCAAAAGAGACACAAATTTTATACAATTTTGACATAATTAAAAAAGTTAGACACACAAAACAACAGTCCAAATTAAACAAAAAAGAAAGAGAAAATAATTTAAAATGAGCTTTTTCTATAAACAAAAAATTTTTGAATCAAATAATATGAAAAAATATAATTGTAGTTGATGATGTAATATCTACATGAACTACAATAAATGAAATTGCAAAAATTCTAAAAACCAACAAAGCAAAAAAAGTAATATGATTAGTTATTGCTAGTGATTAATTATTTGAAATAATAAAAAACATATGATAATATTTAAATAATTAATATTATTTAATTTTTATTATGAGTAATGTAAATAAATTACCACACCAAGTAACAATTGATGAATTTTTAAACAGACGAAAAGAATCAAAAGAGTGAAATAGCGAAGAAATAAAACAAGCAACAGATTGAGTAAAAGAAGAAGTTAATAAAAATTTAAGTTTTTTAAAAATATTAAATATATATGTAAAAGATTTTTATTATGAAATAACAAATATTTCTGAAAAAAACTGAAAAGTGGAATATATAGAATATAAGGATATTGAAACAAACGAACAATTTAAAATAAAAGTGAATTCGTATAAATATGAATTAAAAGTAAACTCTTTTCAAGATAAAGAAGAAGATCAAAGTTATGTAGTTAAAATAAATTGAGAAATAGATTTTTCATGAGGCAATGTTTATAGAAGATTTGATACTGAAAACTTTTTGAAAACTTTATTAAAAAGTTTTCATGAATTAAAAAATGATGAAATAAAAAATGATTAAATAAAAAACATTATAATTTCTTGAATAATAAATTTTTTTAGATAAAATAAAACATCAATAATAAAGTGAAACTAAAGTTCACTTTTATTTTTTAAATAACAAAAAAATATGTCAGATTTTTTAGAAATTTTTTGAGCAAGAACACATAATCTGAAAAATATAAACTTAAAAATACCAAAAAATAAAATGGTGGTTTTTACGGGTTTATCGTGATCATGAAAATCTAGTTTAGCTTTCAATACTATTTATAGTGTATGACAACAAAAATATCTAGAAAGTCTGTCTAGTTATGCTCGTATGTTTATTTGATGAATAAATGAAGAAGCAGATGTTGATGAAATAAAGTGATTATCTCCAACAATTTCAATTGATCAAAAAACAACAAATCGTAATCCAAGATCAACTGTATGAACTATTACAGAAATATATGATTATTACAGGCTTTTATACTTAAATATTTGACTTAGAAAATGTGTAAAATGTGGTAATATAATAAAAAAAGATTCTATAAAACAAATTATAAATGAAATAATGTCTTTCCAAAAAGATACAAAATTTATGATTAAAGCTCAAATTCTAAGAGAAAAAAATTGACTTACAAAAGAATCTATAAAAAAAGAAGTATTAAATAATTGATTTATTAGATTTACCTTAAATGGGTTTTTACATACTGTAAATGATGAGATTGAGATAGATTCAAATAAATTATATGATTTAGACATAATTGTTGACAGATTAATTGTCAAAGATTTTAATGATATTGAATCAAATGACACAAAAAGATTAAAAGATAGTCTTGAACTAGCATTTAAAACATGAAATTGATTTATTAAGATAGACTTTATTTTAGACAATAAAACAGAAGAAAAAAAGTATTCAAACAAGTTTGTTTGTAGTCAATGTTGACATATCCCAGAAGAGTTAGATATATCATCATTTTCCTTTAATAGTCACAAATGAGCCTGTCCAGATTGTCATTGACTATGAGTAAAAACTGTCTTTTTAGAAGAAAACATAATAAATCCAAAACTTAGCTTAGAAGAATGAGCAGTTATAGTTCATTGATTTTGATCATATTTCTTAGCTTTAATTGAAGCAGTATGAAAAAAGCATAACATAAGAACAAAAATACCTTATAAAGATTTAACAAAAAAAGAAAGAGAAATAGTAATGAGTTGAACAAAAGATGATGTTTATAAAGTTAGATTTACAAATGATTCATGAAATACAAATGTTTATAATTCAAAATTTGAATGAGTTATAAATACTTTAAATAGAAGATTTTTTGAATGATCAGCTTTGTGAGAATGAAAACTTGATGATTATATAACAGAAATAGAGTGTCCAACATGTGAAGGAAAAAGATTAAAACAAGAAAGTTTATCTGTGTATATAAAAAATAGTTCTTCTTTAGTAAATAAATTATTAAATAAAGATAAAGAATATTTAAATATTTGAGAATTAAGTGATTTACCTGTTAATTATACACTTGATTTTATAAATAATCTTGAACTGACAAAAGAAGAAGAAATAACAACAAAAAACATACTTAAAAACGCAAAAGAAAGACTCGAATTTTTATCTTGAGTTTGATTAGAGTACATTACTATATCAAGAAAAGCAAATACTTTATCATGATGAGAGGCACAAAGAATAAGACTAGCAACACAAATATGAGTTAAATTAGAATGAATTATTTACATTTTAGATGAACCAAGTATATGATTGCATCCAAAAGATAATGATATGTTAATTTCAAATTTAAAAAAATTAAGAGATATTTGAAATACTTTGCTTATAGTTGAACATGATGAAGAGATTATGAAAGAAGCTGATTATATAATAGATATTTGACCTTGAGCATGAATTCATGGATGAGAGATAATTGCAAGTTGAACTTATGAAGAAATATTAAATAATAAAAACTCTATAACTTGACCGTATTTATCTAGAGAAAAAGATGTAATCATAAAAAGAGATAAGAGAAAAAAAGAAAAATTTTTGAAAATATTTTGAGCAAAACAAAACAATCTAAAAAACATAAATATTGAAATTCCTGCTTGAAATTTAACATCTATAACATGAGTATCATGATCTTGAAAATCAAGCCTTATAAACGATATTTTAGCTAATTATTTAGCAAATAAATTAAACAGAGCATCAAGACATGTATGAAATTTTGAAAAAATAGAATGAATTGAAAATTTTGATAAAGTTTTGATTATAGATCAATCACCTATTTGAAAAACCCCAAGAAGCAACCCTGCAACATATACATGAGTTTTTACTCATATAAGAGAAGTTTTTTCTATGTCATATGAAGCACAAGTTAGATGATATGGTCCTTGAAGGTTTAGTTTCAATACAAAAGAATGAAGATGTGAATCATGTGATTGAGATGGTTTAAAAAAGATTGAAATGCATTTTTTACCTCCTGTTTATGTAGAATGTGAGGAATGTAATTGAAAAAGATTTAATGCAGAAACTTTATCAATTAAGTATAAATGAAAAACTATAGCAGATGTTCTTGATATGACTGTAGAAGAAGCTATTTCATTTTTTCAAAATCACAAAAAAATCTCAAATATATTAAATGTATTGTTTGAAGTATGACTTTGATATATAAAATTATGACAATCATCAACTACTCTGTCATGATGAGAAGCTCAAAGAATAAAATTAGCAACAGAATTATCAAAAAAATCAACATCAAAAACTATCTTTATTTTAGATGAACCAACTACATGACTTCATTTTCAAGATGTTGAAAAACTTTTAAAAATTCTTCATACTTTAGTTGATAAATGAAATACTGTTATAATTATTGAACACAATATGAATGTAATATTAAATTCAGATTACATCATTGATATATGACCAAATTGATGAGATAAATGATGAGAAGTAGTTGTAAGTTGATCTATAGAAGATGTAAAAAAATGTAAAAAAAGTTTTACTTGAATAGCAATAAACAAATATTTAAAAAATAATTAACAAATATGATAGATAATGAATTTACAAAAGAGATTAATATAATTGATGAAAACTTGAAAAAACATTTTTCATACTTAAATCAATCAAAATTAGAAGATATTCTTTCTAGATTATCTAAACTTACAGAAGAAATATGAGAGTTAAATAGTGATGTTCTAAATATATATTATAAAAGAAGAGAAACAAAAGACTCAAATATAGAATTAGAATTTGCAGATGTTATGATTTGCTTAGCCTTGCTTGCTAAATCAGTAGATGTTGATTTAGAAAAAGCTTTAATAAATAAATTTAATATAATAAAACAAAGATGATGAATATAGATTTTTTACAAACAAATGTAGACATTACAAATTTGTCTAACTTTAGAACTTTAGCTTACACAAGATATTATTTTGAAATTCATAATAGACAAGATATAGACAAAATAGAAGAAATAATAAAATTTGCAAGAAATAATAATTTAAAAATTTTATTTATTTGATGATGAACAAATTTACTATTTGCATTTGATACATATGAGTGAATAATAATAAAGAATTGTTTAGAATGACGGAGTTATGATAAAGATACAAAAATTTTAGAAGTTTTTTCTTGAGAAAAAATTTGGGAATTGGCAAAAAATCTTGAAACACAATATTGACAAGATTTATGGCATAGATTTATATGACTTCCTTGAACTGTTTGATGAGCAGTTTTTGGTAATGCTTGATGTTTTTGATTAGAAATTGAATCAAATTTTGTTGAAACAGAAGTGTTAGACCTAGAATCTTGAATTATTGAGACATTAAACAAAGAACAAGTAAGTTTTTCATATAGAAGTTCAATTTTTAAAGAAACAAAAAAATACTTTATTATACAAACAAAATTTGATTTAAACGAAAAAATAGAAAAATATTCTTCAGATGTTGATAATATAGATTTTAGAGAAAATAAACAACCAAAATGAAATTCTTGATGAAGTTTTTTCAAAAACCCATCCACTGAATTATCTGCTTGATCTGCAATTGAAGCAGTTTGATTAAAATGATATCATTATAATAGAGTTTTTTTTAGCGATAAACATGCAAATTTTTTGATAAACGACAAAGAATGATGAAGTTGGCAAGATTTACTTTTTTTAATTGATTTAGCAAAAACAAAAGTAAAAGCTAAATTTAAGGTTGAGTTAGAACCAGAGGTTAGAATAATAAGATAATAAATATGTCAGAAAAAATAAGAATTCACAAATACTTAAGTCAAGCTTGAATCTGTAGTAGAAGAAAAGCTGAAGAATACATAGAAAGATGATTGGTTACTATAAATTGAAATAAAGCAATTTTAGGAGATTTAATAGACCCTGAAAAAGATAAAGTTAAATTTCATGAAGAGGCTGTCGAAGAACAAAAAAAACTTGTCTATTATAAACTAAACAAACCATCGGGTATAGTTACAACATGTGCTAATATATGAGAAAAAACCATTTTAGACATTGTCGATATTAAAGAAAGAGTTTTTCCAATATGAAGATTGGATAAAGATACTACATGACTTATAATTCTTACAAATGATGGAAGACTTGCAAATTTTTTAATGCATCCAAGATATGAACATGAAAAAGAATATGTAGTTGAAACTTTTTGACCTGTAAAAGATGAACAATTGGAAAAAATGAGTAAGGGGGTTTATATCCTATGAAAACCAACAAAACAAGCAGAGATAAATAGAATAAGCTCTTGAAAGTTCTTTATAACAATAAAAGAATGAAGAAATAGACAAATAAGAAGAATGGTTGAATCAGTAGGTGGAAAAGTAAAAAGACTAAAAAGAATAAGAATTGAAAATATTGAGCTTTGAGAATTACCTATTTGAGCATATAAAAAACTAACAAATAAGGAACTAAATGAATTATTAAATAAATTAAATATTAGCTAGCAAGCTATCCAAAAAATGTCATTATCTGGCTTGACCAGATAATCCAGCCCAATGAACTTGGCTAGTAACCCGTATATTTTGGCTTGCTGAATATAATAAATTGGTTAATTTATGTTTTTATGGCAGACTCTAACCCTGTTTTTATTTTTTCAAATCAGATATCTTTCAAAGAATTATAAGTTTCTAAAGGAAAATAATCATAAATTTTATTATATAAATCAATATTAGTTATTTCGATTTTTCAATTTTTATAAATGTAATAATCCTTTGTATTTTCTAATTTTTCAAAAAACTTTTTTTCAAGAGCATAATCAACTATTTCAGAAAAAACATCATTTAATAAATCTATATCAAAACTATTATAAATTGAAGGTAGTTTATGAGATTCTAACTTATAATTGATAATCTTATCAATTATTTTTTGATTTGAAATGCTTTTTAAGAATTTTTCCAAATCATTATGAGAATAAAAAAATCTTGAAATTTGGTAAATTTTTTCCATTTCATGATTTTTTAATGTTTTTCATACAAAATGACTATTACTCCAAACCTTATCAAGTATTAAATGAGCATAATATCAAAGTAAAAAAGGAGAATTATTTGTTTTTAATTCCTTTTCTTTAAACGCCCTATCAAAATCAGACAAAAAATAATCTTCTTTAAAATGATAATGAGTAATATTTCTTCATAAAAAGACTCATCTATTTTCTAAATTATAAGAACAATCAGCTAATATGCTTCATGCTAAAAAATCTAAAAAATCATTTTCCTCTTTAAAATAATTTTTTAACTTAGCTCAGATTTCAATATGTACTATAGAAAAAGGCATACTATCTTATTAATTTTTTTATTTCTATAAATTCTTTTTTTATATTACTTAATATACTTATAAAAGCATTTTTTACTTCAGAAGGGTTATTAAAATCTAAATCAGAAAAGGTTAATAATCTATTATTTTCTACTCAAAGATTTTTAAGATGTACTATAATAGCATTTTTATTTTTATTTTTTGAAATTTTTGAAGATATATTTTTAGTAAAAGTTGTTAAACTTACAGATAGTTTATATGAAAAATTTATATAATTATTTTTTACATTTTTTGTTTCAATCTGTACAGCCATTTTTTTATTTTTTAGATAATTTTTTACTTTAGGATTAAGAGTTTTTAAATCCTTAACTACACTATTCATTACTTCAACTGCAGAATTTCTTTCTATGCTAGTTGTCTGAATTTTTCTTAAAGATGAGATCATTTTATCCAAAGTTTTAAAAAAATTAACAGTTTCACTATCTTTATTTATATCATATTTTTCATTAAAAGATACAATTTCATTTTTTAGATTTACTAAATATTTTTCAATTAACTTAGCTCAGTTTATATTTGTATCATTATTTGGGATAGAAGGATCGTTTGTAAGTTTTATTTCATCATAATAAGATATAGCAAAAACTTGATTTGCTATTAATAAAGTACCTAGTATGATAAAAGATAAAACTTTTTTCATGAAAAATAATTGTTAATAATTAATTTTTAACTATTATATTGTCTATACTATTTTTATCAAGATATTTATGTATAAATTTGTTAAATTCTTTTTTTCTTGATTATTAACATATTGAATCAATATATGAGTAACTTATATATTACATAAATTTTTATTAATATCAAATGATATTGCTTATTTAATATCAATTTCACTTGTTACAATTGTAAATTTTATTATTTCTATGACATTTACATTCAATAATAAATATACACATAAATTACTGATTAAATATGTATCTGTTCTGATAATATTCTCTATATTAAATTACTTATTAGTTTATATAATAAAACTTATATTTCCTATAAATTATTACATATTGATTTTTATTATTACAACACTGATATTTTTTGTTAAATTCATTGTATATGACAAATATGTTTTTAACCATAAGAAAAAGATAAATTACCCTATTTAATAAAAATTATAATATGATAGTAGCCTTAGACCTAGAAACCACTTGATTATCAAAAGAAAAAGATGCAATTATAGAAGTTGCATTAATTAAATTTGATGAAAATACATTTGAAATTATAGAAGAATATAAAACATTAGTAAATCCATGATTTAAAATCCCAGAATTAAATATAAATATAACATGAATTACTGATGAAATGGTTGAAAATTCACCAAAATTTGAACACATAAAACAAGATATAGAGAAATTTATATGAGAAACACCTATTTTGTGACACAATACATACTTTGATAGAGATTTTTTAATTGAAAAAGGAATAAACATAACAAAAAATATAGTATTAGATACATTCTTTTTGGCAAACATATTGTCTCAAAAATCCAAATCAATGAGCTTAGAAAGTTTAACAAAGTATTACAATATAGATTTAATAGGAGCGCATAGAGCCTATAATGACACACTTTGAACAATAAAAGTGTTTAAAGAGCTTATCAAAGAATTTAATAATTTATCAAATGAAAAAAAAGAACTTCTAAATCATCTATTCTTCACGTGTAAAGACAAAAATATAGTTTATTTAAGACAATTACTATTTAACACAAAACAATATATAAATTTTAATGAATTTGTTAAACTACAATTAAATAATTTACATAAATATGATTATGTAATAGTAAAAGAAGAAAAGACTATATTAAATGAAGATATAATGTATTATTTTAATCAAATACCTAATTTTGAAGACAGAGAAAATCAAACACAAATGTCAAAAAAGATATTGGAAAATTTTTCAAAATGAAAAAAAACCGTTATTGAAGCCCCAACATGAATTTGAAAAACATTTGCTTATTTAATCCCAGCAATTATTTATTCAAAAAAACACAATAAAAAGATCTTTATATCAACTAAAACTAAAGTATTGCAAGATCAAATATATCAAAAAGACTTACAAACATTAAAAGATGAAATTGATATTGATTTTACATATACAAAGATAAAATGAAGAAAAAACTATATTTCTTTAAAATCATATTTTGATTTTATTGTCAACTTTGACATAGATTATGAAAAATTGTCTTTTTTGTCAAAGATAACATTGTGGCTTTGTAATACAGAGTTTTGAGAATTAGATGAGTTATTTTATACAAGCAATGAATACAAATTTCTGAAGTATATAAATGCAGATAATAAAGAAACTATAAATGAATGAAATCCATTTTTAAAAGAAGAATTTTTATATAAACAAAAAATTAAATTAGATAATTCTGATATAATTATAATAAATCATAGTCTATTATTCACTGATTTAAAAAATGATTTTAGTTTTTTTTGAAAACTTGAAAATTTGATAATTGATGAAGCTCATTCTGTTGAAGATATAGCTACAGAAAGCTTAAAAAACTCTTTTTCTTTTAAAGTGCTCGAAGATACTTTAAGTTACTTAGAATTAATTCATAAAAATAATCTTATAGATTCAACAAAATTAAGATCAAAAAAAGAAGATTTATTATTAAACATTAAAGAATTTTTTGATATATTTAAAGATTATTTAAAGAAAAAGACAAATAATGAAAACTATTTATTAACTACATTGATTGATCAAAACTTTTATAAAGAACAAGATGTATATTTTTATACATTGTGAGCAAAAATAAAAGTAGTATTAAGTGATATTAAAGAAATATTATTAGAAGTTAAATATGATTTTTCAAGAGAATTATGAATAATAGATAATATAGTTGATATATTAAATAAATTATTAGATAAAGAAAGTGAAGAATTTGTGAAGATTTCATATTTTTCTGAGTATGAGTGAGTTAAATTAGAATATACTATACTAGATATATGAAAATATTTAAAAAACAACTTTTGGGATAAATTAGACAATTGTTTTTTATTTAGTGCAACAATAAGTATTTGAGATAGTTTTAAATACATAAAAAACTCATTAAAATTAGATGATTTTGAGTTTTTGCAATATAATTCTGACTTTGATTATGAAAATCAGGCTATTTTATATATTCCAAACGATATATGACATATAAAAAATAACTTTTCAAAAGTATTAGAATTTTTAAAAGAAATTTTTACAAAACTATGATGAAATACATTAGTTTTATTTACTTCACTTGCAGCAGTAAGAAACGTTTATTTATCAGAAAATATGTATTTAAAATCAATTTGAACAAATCTATTAGCTCAATCAATTTCATGATCAAAAAACAAACTTTTAGAAAATTTTTTATTAGAACCAGATAAAAGTATAATTTTATGAACAGACTCTTTTTGGGAATGAATAGATATTCCATGAGAACCATTAAAATACCTTATAATTCATAAAATGCCATTTATGGTGCCAACTGATCCATTGTATGTATCAAGAAGTAAATTATACGAAAATCCTTTTAATGATTATTCTATTCCAAAATCTATACTTAAGCTTAAACAATGATTTTGAAGATTGATAAGAACTAAACAAGATAAATGAGTTGTGATTTTTTTAGATGATAGAATTTATTCAACTCAATGGGGAAAAATCTTCATAAATGCATTTCCAAAAAACATAAAAACAAACATAGTTTCAAAAATAGATATAATTAATAATATAAAATAAAAATAAACTCAAGATTTTTGATTTTTTAAAATATATATGTTATTATGGTTAAGATAATGATTTTAAATTTATTATTTTAATAATTTATGGATAACAATAAAGATAATTGATTTGAAGCATTTAATATATTTAATGAAATAAAACAAAATGGTTCTACTAAAGAACAAAATATATTAGAGCAAGCAGATGATCTTCCTACAGAAAAATGAAAAAAACAAAAAATAAGATTTTTTATAAATTTTCTAAAAACAATTAATTATTTACTATTATTTGTAGTTATTATATCATGAATATATATATTAATTCAAAAATCAAATGCAAGCGAAAGCTCATATTTAAATATATTTTGTCCTATATTATTGTGAGAAAAGTGAAATGAATATAATCAATGAAAGGATTGTTCATCAATAACATCATATGATACAAAAATATCAAACGACTTAACAAATATTAAAAAGGAGCAATTTGATAATATAAAAAAGTATGCACCTGATTTGTTTATGTTGTTATCAAGTAATACAAAAGATACTCAATTTTTATTAGAAAACACAAAAAACAGATTAAAGTTTTTAGCTGTATTGAGTGATTTTGAAGATTTAAAAGATAATTATAGTATCGCTAATAAAAATAAAATAGTATGTTGAGATTATGAAATAGATTCAGAAAAAATATTAAAAGCTAAGTGTTCAGCATATTCAACAGAATGGGATGAAATACAAACAGATCATTCAAATTATAAAACATATGGAACTTCTATATCATTAGCAATAAGCTTTTTAGATTATATTGAAACAAAATCTACAAAATTTACATTAGTTGATAGACAAAAATCTTTTGATCAATCATCTGAAATAAATGGTTATTATATTTACAAAACAGATTTTGATTTAGAATTAAAATATAATTGAGATAATTTATCTTTTTAATATAAAATATGGAACAAGTAAAAAAATTTAATTTAGCATTAAATAGTATTATATTTCAAATTATAGTTTTTTCTATATTTGTTATTTTAATATCATTTTTAATTTATCCAAAAATTCAATGATTTGAGAATGAAAAAAGTGATATTGGTACAAAAATAGATAAATATGAAGAAGTTAGAAATAAATGAATTTCATACGAAGATTTTCAAGAGCTTAATGAGGCTAATCAAGATTCTCAATATACAGCAAATTTGATAAAAAAGATAGATAAAGAGTTTTATGAAAAAAATTTTATTAATAATGGGAAAATAGATTATACTTCTTTTTATAACAAAAAGGTAACTGAAATAAATAACTTAAAAAATAATTCTGAAATAAAAAGTTTTCAAGATAAATTTTGAAATATTCTTCCAATATATGTTGAGACAAACACAAAAAATGAAAACTGAGTTATCACTGATTTAACGTTAGCTACTTATATTGAATCAATATTGCATACATTTAGTTTAAATCCATGATCTAAAAAAATAGAACTTTGAAATTTTGAATTAGTTGAGACCTATAAAGCAGAGGAAGAAAATTTTTTAGACTCATCAATTTTTTATTTTCCATATAAATTAACAGTAGAATGATATAAATCAGATATATTAGATTTTTTATTATTTTTAGAGAATGTTTGAACTGTAAAAACTGATACTAACTGACAAATTCAATTAAATTCAGATACAGTAATAAATAAAACTTTAGATTGATATGAAAATTGAAATATATTAAATAATGAATTAATAGATATAGTAAGTATATCAACTTCTGATAATCTAGATTCAAAGGTTTGATCTAAATTAGATAATGAAAGCTATGTAGATTATATAAAAAGAACTCAATGAAATGATGAAATTAGTTTAGATATAGAATTAAGATTCTATTTAAAAGGTATGCCAAATTATAAAGTATTAGAATATATAACAAAAGTTAGTGACAAATATGAAAAAATAAAAAATGAATATGAAAGTGCAAAAGCTGATTATGAAAACAAAAAAACAACAATAACAAATGAACAAAAAAAGAAAATTGATGATTGATTAAAAATATTAAATGAACTATGACCAACAATATTAAAAATTAAAAAAGAAAAAACAGACCTTGAAAAAGTATATACTGATATAATAAATATAGACAAAAATTTAGACTATATTAATTCAAATTTATAATGTAATCTAGCACAAAATGCAATATAAGGAAACTTTAGAGCTACTAAAAAATCTTGTTTATAAATGAGATGATATTCAACAAATCTGTGATTATATGATTTTATGAGCTGTTTTAGCAGATGCATCAGATATACATATAGAACCTTTAAATTCATATGTTAGATTAAGGTATAGAATGGATTGAGAGTTAAAAGAAATACTAGAATACCAAAACTTTTTACATCCATGAATTGTTGCAAGATTTAAAATATTATCAGACTTAAAAATAGATGAATCAAGAATTCCACAAGATTGAAGAATCAGTAAAACAATAGCAGAAAAACCATTAGATTTAAGATTTTCTACGCTACCAACGGTTCATTGAGAAAAAATAGTTATGAGAATCGTTGATAAAAGTAAAAAAATACCACCACTTGATGATTTATGAATTGAATGAAGAAATTTAAAACTTATAAAAAAAGCAATAGATTTACCAAACTGAATTATATTAAACAGTTGACCAACATGATCATGAAAAACGACAACATTATATGCAATTTTGTCTATATTAAATGCAATAGATGTCAACATAATGACACTAGAAGATCCTGTTGAAATACAAGTAGATTGAATTAATCAGAGTCAAGTGAAACCAGACATATGATACAATTTTGCATATTGATTAAGGACAGCTCTTAGACAAGATCCAGATATAATAATGGTATGAGAAATAAGAGATAAAGAAACTGTTGATATAGCGATAGAAGCAAGTTTGACATGACATCTTGTATTGTCGACAATACATACAAATTCAGCAGCAGAAACTATAACTAGAGTACTTAATATGTGAGTTAAATGATTTTTGTTACCAGCATCATTTAACATAATTATAGCACAAAGACTTATAAGGAGATTGTGTGTGCATTGTAAACAAGAAATAAAATTAAGTGAATTGGATAGTAATACAATAAATAATATAAAAAAAGCAATTTCTTATATAACAAAAGAAGAATTAACAGAAAGGGTTTGAGATAAATTAGCTAATCCTGTATTTTACAAAGCTGTTTGATGTGAGCATTGTGATTGAAGTTGATATAAATGAAGAGTTTGAATATATGAAGTTCTTGAGATTACTCCATGAGTTAAAACAATGATTTTAGAATGACAATCAGCTTTCAATATAAATATACAAGCAATGAAAGACTGAATGGTATCTCTAGAACAAGACTGAATAATGAAAGCACTTAACTGAATGACTACATTAGAAGAAGTTTATAAAGCAGCTAAGGTAAATGAATCATAAAAGTCAATTTATTATTAATCAAGAAATATGTCAGATTTAATTATATTAGACAATAAAGAACAACAGGAAAATATACAAAATACTCCTAAAAATAGTATTAGTTTATATGATAAAATCAATAATGCTTTTTTATCGCTTCAAAAAATGAAAGTAAATGAAAAAGCAATATTTTTCAGACTAGTATCAGTTATGATAGATGCTTGAATTACTCTTATTAAAGCTGTTTCTATACTTGAAAAACAAGAAAAAAATAAATTTATAAAAACAATATACAATAAGTTTTTAGACAATTTAAGAGATTGACAAACTTTATCAGATTGTTTAGAAGAGTTTCCAGCAACGTTTACAGAATCTGAAATTGGTATGATTAGATCATGAGAAAAGACTTGAAAATTAAACGAGACATTATTAAATATAGCAGAACAATCAGAAAAAATGAATACTATATTGACAAAGTTGAAATGAGCTATGATGTACCCACTTATGATTATTATAGTTGTAATATGAGTAATAATAATAATGATGGTTGTTATAGTGCCAAGAATTTTAGATATTTTTGATGATAAATCAGCATTGCCACTAGCTACAAGAATCCTTATATCCGTATCTGATATAATGGTTAAATATGGATTATTTATTTTGATATGATTTTGATTTTTATTTATGCTTTTTTTATTTTGGAAAAAAACAGAAAGATGAAAATTTATTTTAGATAGTGTAAAATTAAATATACCAAAATTTGGAATGATTTATAAAAAATTTTTATTATCAAGATTTGCAAGAACTTTTTCAAGTCTTATATCATCTTGAGTTTCAGTAGTAGAATCTCTTAAAATAGTAGCTTGATCAATTTGAAATGAAATATATAAACAAAGAATATTACTTTTGATAGAAGATGTAAAATCATGAATAAAAATTTGGGAATCTATAGATTCAGATCCTTTGTTTCCTGAAATAATGGTACAAATGATACAAGTATGAGAACAAACAGCAACACTTGATAAAACTATAATAAGAGTAGCTGATTTTTATGATGAACAATTCAATGAAACAATAGCTGTAATAAATAAACTTCTTGAACCATTAATAATAGTATTTTTAGCTGTTACTGTATGATTTATTGCAGTTGCTATAATGCAACCAATAATGTGATTAGCAGACCAAATAGCAGCAACCTAATAAGATTTAACGATAAAAAAGTAAATTATGCAATAAAAACTCCTTATTTATTTAAGGAGTTTTTATTTTTATATACAATTGACTTTATATTAAAAAAAAATAACATTAAATAGCTGTCTAAAAAGTGTCATTATCTGGCTTGAGTGAGATAATCTAGTAAAATAAACTTAGCTAGTACACTAAATACTTGGATCAAGTTTGAGTATGATAAAAGGTTAAATTTATATTTTTTAGACAAGCTTATCAATACACTTATAATTAATATATGTTTATGAATAAAATGAAAAATATGAAATTACTACTAAATATATTGTTTATATTAAATTCATTAATTATTAATCCTTTTTTAAATGTATTAGCTTGATATTCTTCTATAGAATCAGCAAACAAATTAGCTATTCTTTGAATTATAGAAGATAATACACAAAATCCTGATAATTATAGAATAGATGAAAGTATAACTAGAGCAGAAATGGCTAAAATAACTATAAATTTATCTATAAAATCAAGATTTTCAAGTGAATTAATAAAAGACAAATGTGAAGAAAAATTCACAGACTTATCTTCATGAAATTGGGCATGTAAATATGTAGAAAGTTGATTAGAAAAAGGTTATTTCTCTTTAAATAAAGAGTTTAGACCAAACGATGATATTACAAAAATAGAAGCTTTAAAAATGATTATGAAAGCAAGATGATTTGATAAGACAAATAATTCAGATTGGAGAGTTGGTTATGTTGAAAATGCTTTAAAATTATGAATTATAGAAAAAATATTTACTGATTATGATAACAAAGCGACAAGATGATGGATTTTCAAGACATCAGTTAATTGAGTTGAGGTATTATAAAATATATTATACAACAAAAAAAATCCTTAATTTTATAAGGATTTTTTTTGTTGTATAAAAAATAAATAAACTTAGATAACATAAAAAATTAAAAAAATCAAAAAAAACAAAAAAATGTTAAAAAACACAGACTTTTTAACAAAAACAAGGTGTTTTTTAACATTTTTTTACAACTTATTAACAATTTTGTACACAATTTTTATAACAATAAGATATAACAAAATTAGAACTTTAAATTAAAAAATAATATATTAATATTGTCAAGAAAAAGGGAAAAAACAGTGTGAAGAAAATATAACTAGGACATATTAAAATTTGTTAAAAATTGAATGTGAAGAATTCGTGAAAATATACCCCCCTCAATTGACTTTATAATTTAATAGTATAGAATTTCCAAGTATTTTATATGTAGATCTTTAACATCTATAATCAAAACAAAAACAAAACCCCAAAAGGTTATATGTTCTTGTACAACTTTGGAAGAAAGTAGAAAATAAAAAAACTTATACATAGTTATTTTAAAGATTGTCATACTCGGGCTTGACCCGAGTATCTAGTGTATAAGCAAATTTTATCTCACTAGATTATCTGGTCAAGCCAGATAATGACAGTTTTTGATATAATTTATTAAAATTTTCTTTTTTCTCCCAAAGTTGTGCACATACAAACTTTTGGGTTAAGGCTTTAACCGTTTTTCTAGTTTTTTTATAAAAAAGCTAATCACCGTTTGATTTTCTAACTTTTTTCTTGGATAATTATTAAAGGTAATCAAAAACTTATTCTTAATCTTTTTATCTTTGATTTTTAATCATAAAAATAGTTTTAAAGTTAAACAAAAAAATATTTTATTTTTTAATTAAAGTATACTTTATGAGTAACTTATTTAAAAAAGTTACTTCAGCTAGTATGGCTCTTCTTATAGTTTTTTCTATAGTTAGACCTTTCGCTGGAGTAATGGCTGCATATTCTACATTAGAAGCAGCTAATAAATTAGCTTCTCTTTGAGTTATAGTTGATAATTCAGCTAATCCTGCTAATTACAGATTAGGTGATTCTATAACTAGAGCAGAAATGGCTAAAATAACTATGAAACTTTCTGATGAAACTGTTTCAGATGTTTGTGAATGAAAATTTTCTGATTTAACTTCAGATAGTTGGGCTTGTAAATATGCTGAAGCTGGTTTAGCAAAATGATATTTTGCAGCTAACGCTACTTTCAGACCAATGGATGTTGTTACTAAAATTGAAGCATTAAAAATGGTAATGAAAGCTAGAGGAATTGAAAAATCTAGCAATACTGATTGGAAAGCTGCTTATGTTGAAGCTGCTGTTGAAGCATGAGTAATTGATGCTTCATTTACTGATTACGATGCTGTTGCAACTAGAGGATGGATTTTCCAAAGCTCAGTTAACGCAATTGAAGGTGTTTCTGACGAAGGTGATGATCTTCTAGGTGATTTACTAGGAGACTTAACTGGTGATGATACTACTGATACTTCTACTGGTACTACTGATAATGGTACAGTTTCTACTTCTTCTACATTAACAGTTGAATTAAATCCAGATACTTTAGCTGACGGAACTCAAGTTCCTATGGCATGAGTTGTAAGATTTTCAAAAGTTGACTTTACTGCTTGAGTTGAAGATACTTCTATCAATACAGTAACTCTTGCTAAAAAAACTCTAGCTTCTATTGATTCTTGAGTAAGAGTATGGTTTGAAAAAGATGGTAGAAGAGTTTCTGGTAAAGCTGCTTTTTCTTCTGATAACACAGCTATTATCTCTTTTGCTCCATCTTATGTAGTAAAAGCTGGTGAAACTGAAACTTTAGATTTATATGTTCAATTAACAGATACTACTGCTGGTAATGATTACCAATTTTCAGGAACTGTTACTGATGCATCTACTCTAACTGATGGAAGTTTTACTACTCCTAAATTAACTACAGCTAGCTATACAGTAGCTCCAGTTATATTTAAAAAATCAGGATCTAACTTAGAATATACTGATTTAAGTGATGCTGTTGAATTAGGTAAATTTACAGTACAAAATGCTGATTCAAGTAATGATACTAGAGATATTTTATTACAAAATATTACTCTAAGACAAACTTGAGATGCTGATTTAGCTAATCTTTCTGATATTTACTTAGAAAGAGATGGTGAAAAAGTATCTTCTGATACAACTACTGATGGGAAATATGTTACTTTCACATTAGATGATACAGTTACTGACGGTACTACTGCTACTTACTATATCAAAGGTGAAATTTCTGCTGTTGATAATAATAGCTGAGATCAATATATTTTTGAATTAAAGAAAGATACAGATTTAAACGCTGTTGAAGTAGAAAACTGATTTAGATGTTCAGTTTATTCTCCAACTACAGCTACTGTTGCTAATTCAGTTGCTTTAAATACTTACACTGTAAAATGATCTGATTTAGCTTTTTCTAGAGATGATACTTTAGATTTATCTAAAAACGTTGCTAAATGAACAGATAATGTTACTTTGATGAAATGAACAATCAAAGCATTAACAGCTGTTACTTTAGAAGACCCTACATTAATTTATAGTATAAATGGAGTTTCTTCTGTTGTTTGATCTAATAACTTATTTAGTACTGTATACTTCAAAATAGGTTCTACTCTTATGACATGGACTCCAACTTCTACAGACACAAATGCTAAATTTAGTGGTACAGTTACTTTACCTGCAGGTGAAACTGCTGTTGAAGTTTATGCTAACTTAAAAGATACTGCAGCTGGATTATTTAAATTTGAAGATTTAAAATTATCTAACTTTGCTACTGCTGAATATGTTAATAACCAAAATACTGTTCAATCAAGTGTTTGAACTATATCTGGTATAAATGTTACTATTGATAATACTCAATTAACTGCTACTAGAACTGATGGTTTAGGTTCTACTACTGTAGCTGCTGGTTCTAAAGGTGTACTTTTAAATACTCTATCTTTAAAAGTTACTCAATGAAATCCAGTTGTTATATCTAATCCTGTGTATACAATTACATCTAGTTGAACAGCTTCTGATAATGTTTTCTTAACATTATATGTAAATGGTACAGCTGTTTCTACAAAAACTTATAAATCTGCAAATTGAACTTCTACTTGAACTACAGGTACAATTAATTTCTCTAGCGTATCAAAAACTGTTACTTCTGATACAGCTGCTGAATTAACAATTAAAGCTGATTTTTCTGACGCATTTAATGCAGGTAACTTATCAGTTAAATTAACTGATATAGATGCTACAGATAGCTTAACTTCTTCTGATGTTACTTTATCAACAGTACCAAGTTCTGCACAATTTACAATTGCTAACCCTATCTGAACTCTATCAGCTAGTGATAGTAATCCAAATGCTAAATTGTTATTAGCTTGAAATACTGCTGAAAAATTAATGGCTTTCAGAGTTAAAGCTCAAAATGATGATGTTAAATTAAGAGACTTAGTATTTAGTGGTACTTCTCTTGATAACATCAGTAATTATAAGATTATAAACTCTGATGGTACTGAAGTTGCTTCTGCTACTTCAAATAATGACACAGAAGTTAAATTTAGTAATTTAACTGTTACTGATGTTATTACTAAAGATTCAACTAAGACTTTCTACTTAGTTTGAGATATAAATACAAATACAAATGATACATATGCTGTAGACTTACTTCTTTCTTGATCTACAATTAAATGATCAAATGGTAATGTTGTTGCTATGATATGAGCTAATGTAAGTTCTAATGGTCACCAAATTGCTGAAAATATGGTTGTAGTTGCTAAAGATACAAACTCTTCTAAAGCAATTGCTACTTCAGCTCTAAGATTTAGTGTAACTGCATCTGGTAAAGATCAAGCTACATTAAGTGGTGTTACTTTAACTATAAATACATCTTGATATACATGAGCTACAAGAATAGCTATATATAAAGATTCTATAAGCACTAATAACTTAATAGGACAATCTGCTACAATTAATGGTACACAATTAATCAGCTTAACAGGATTAAAAACTGTTGATTCTGGTTCAACTAACCATTACTTAATAGCTGTTGAAAATGCAGTAGTTGATTCTACTTCTAACTCTCAAGATTGGACAGTTTCTGTTGACGATCTAGATGTTAACTTAGGAGGTTCTTCTACTGTAAGTGTAAAAGCTTATGACAATATGGGTACATTACCTATAACTGAAGTTAAATAATTAATTATCTATATAATTAACTTATTAAAACCAAGTTAAAAACTAAATCCCCCCGGAGCAATTCGGAGGGATTTTTTTATGTTTATTTTTTATTTCAACCCCGGGGTTAGTTATCTAAAAATTGACATAACAAAAAAACTTTGATATACTTATAATAAGAGATTTTATTTTTTAACCCCGGGGTTGAAATATATGCCTAGAAGAACATTTGAACCATGAGTGCATCATGTATATAACCGTTGACTTGAAAAGATGACTATCTTCAAAGATAAGTCAGATTTTCACCGTTTCTACAAGCTTGTAGCAAAGTACTCAAGGCTAGATAAGTACGCTGAAGTAAAGATCCTTTCATTCTCGTTTCTCCCAAATCATTTTCATTTTATTGTAAATAACCCCGGGGTTGAAATATCTTCATTTTTCTGAGACATTCAAAATTCATATGCAAAATACTTCAATATAAAATATTGAAGGAAATGACAATTGTTTGAATGAAGGTTTAAAGCAAAGCTAATTAGTGATCAAGACTATCTTGAACAATGTCTTGCATATGTCAACTTCAATGCTGTAAAGCATTGAATTGTTGATAAAATTGAGGACTATGAATGGACAAGCTATCATCATTTTGTCGATAAACCAAAGATAGATAAATATAAAGATATTTCCAACCCCGGGGTTGAATTCGATGAACAATAAAAAAATCTCTGAATTTATTCAGAGATTTTTTTATTGACTTATTTATTACTCTTCAGTGCTATCAATAATAGTAAGTTCTCAATATTGTGTAGGAATTTTTTCTCATTTTTCAAGTTTGTATCATGCTTTTACAAAGTTTTGTAATTCACTTTTTTGTACAACTTGAACTCTTGTTGCGTCATATTCTCCATAAGCATCTGCAGGAGCAAGTTTAACTGTTTTTTTATCTCAAACTTTCATTCAAACTACTGCTTTATCAAATCAAGATATCATTTGACCAGCTCAAACAGTAAATGGAAGAGTTTCTTTTCTATCATAACTTGAATCAAATTGAGTTCCATCTTCTAGAGTTCATTTATAGTTTACTTCAACTTTACTTCAACTTTGAACAACATCTCAAGAAGTAATTTTCATCATTTCTATATCAAAAATAAGTGTTTTTCAGGCTAAAGGTGGATTTAAATCAAGAGTTACAGTTCATTTTATATCATTATTCATTTGCCCAGAGTTAGATTGTAAATTAGTATTACCTGTTGACTGCATTTGATTTGTTGAATCTTCTTTGGTACAAGAAGATAATAAAACTAGAACAAAAGCAGTAAAACAAACAAGTAAAATGTTTATTTTTTTCATATATTTTTCTTAGAAATTAATTTAATCTTTTTATTTAAAATTTTCTCACCAAAAAGACTAAGCATATATTGTAAGAATTTTTCATCATTTGCAAAATTTTTTATTGAAATTCTTATTTTATCTATGTTTACAACAGAGAAAAGCACTTCTTTATCAATCTCTAGAAAGTTTTTTAATTCTTCAACAGTGATATTTTTATCAAATTCAACCTGATAGTTTATTCAAACCTTTTTAATATGTGTAATTTTGTATTTATTTGCTTTTATTCTAAGTCTAATTATATCAAATAGGTTTTGTTCTCATTTGTCTATTTTTCAGTTTACATTCTTAAAATCTTCTATAAGTAAATCAAGATCATTTTCTTCTTCTATATTTTCTATTTCTTTATAAAAGTTTATCTTATCAGTTTCAGAATTAAAATATGAGTCATTTATGTAGTATTCTATATTTAAATCCACAATTGTATCAATTAATTGTATATTTTCCTTTTTATTTTGAAGTTCATAAATCTTTTTTTCAAGTAATTCTAAAAATATATTAATACTTATATATTTATTTTGCCCACTTTGTTTTATTCATAATATATCTCATCATCATCTTATCTCAAGATCTTTCATCGCTATTTCAAATCATGCTCATAAAAAGCTATAATCAACAATTGTTTTTAGTCTTTTTGCTGCAACTTTGTCAATATTGTCTTTTTTATATAGTAAATAACAGTATCATTGTCTATCACTTCTTCAAACACGTCATCTTAGCTGATGAATCTGAGACAGTCAAAAATTGTCACAATCATTTATAAAAATTGTGTTTACATTAGCGAAGTCTATACCATTTTCTATAACAGTAGTTGACAAAAGTATGTCATATTTCTTATTTTTAAAGTCAATAATCCTGTCTTCTAATTCATCTCAAGTTAGACGTCAATGAGTGATAATAATTCTTTTTCATGGCAATAATGATTCAAGCATTTTCTTGATTATATCAATGTTTTCAATCTTATTATGTATAAAAAATATTTGTCATCATCTAGACAATTCATTTTTACATCAGTCAAAGATGACATTTTCACTAAACTTAGACACAATTGTCTTTATGCTTTTTCTTCACATAGGAGCTTCTTTGATTACTGATATGTCTCTTATGTTTGAAAGTGCAAGATTTAAGCTTCTAGGAATAGGTGTTGCTGACATAGACAAAGTGTCAACTTTTATCTTTATTTTCTTAAGTTTTTCCTTATCTTCGACACCAAATTTATGTTCTTCGTCAACAACAATAAGTCAAAGATTCTTAAATACTATTTTTTCTGATAATAATTTATGAGTTCATATAATTAAATCAATTTCTCACTTTTCAAGTTTTTTTAAAACCTCATTTGTGTGTTTTGCTGATTCTAACCTAGTTAATATTTCAATTTTTATAGAAAAGTGAGCAAATCTTTCTTTTGCTTTTTCATAGTGTTCATATGCCAAAACTACTAAAGGAGATATAAAACAAGCTTGTTTTTTGTTTTGTATACAAGTAAAAATTGCATTAAAAGCTATTTCAGTTTTACCAAATCACACATCTCAAACAAGCAACCTATCCATATTTTTAGTTGAATTCATATCGCTTAAGATGTCTTCAATACCATGGATTTGTCATTCAGTATAAATATATGGAAAATGTTTTTGAAATTCTTTTTCTTTTTCTTTAAATCTTTCAAATTTAAATCATTTATTTGTAACTCTATTAGCAAAAGTCTCAAGAAGTTCTTCAGCAATTCTTTCTACATCTTCATTAACTTTTTTAAGTTTTCTATCCCATTCTTTTGTATTTAATCAGGTAAGTTCAGGATTGTCTTCTCATATATATTTGCTAACTCTTCAAACTTCAGTTATAGGAACAAAAAGTTTATCATTATCTTTGTATTCTATTTCAATATATTCTTTTTTGATATTGTTTAATTGTTTTGTAACAATTCAATTAAAAATACCTATTCAGTGATCTATATGCACGATATAATCAGAAACACTTATCTTTAAAAGTAAATCTAAGTCTTTTGATAGATTTCTTTTAATTCTTTTTTTTATAAATATCTTTGAAATATTATCATCACAAACTACAATTTTACGTTTACTTTCAAAAGATTTTGCAAGGTTTTCGTTTGATTCAATTATATTTAAACCTGATAAATTATTTAAAGAAGCAAAATTTTCAATTAGTTTTTTATTCTTTGTAAAAACAATCTTTTCTTTATTTTCAAGTAATTTGTTTTTTAAATATTCAATATTTTCTATTTCTAAATCTTTTATTTCCAAATCAATAACATTACTTCTTTGTCATAAATAATCAAAACTACAAAAATTATTAAGATTTGTTGTTATATTTTCATAACTTATATGAAAATCAAGTAAATCAAGAATTGTAAAAAAAACAGGATTATCATTTTTATAAAGCAAATCTCAATTCTTACAAGGTATTAAAACATTACTTCATATGTAAATTTCTTCTAAAACAGATTCTTTTGATAATATATTATCATTTCTTTGTTTTTCCCATATATCTTCCACAACATCACCCCAAAAGCTTATTTTATACTCTTTACTTCAATCAAAACTAGTTATATATACTATATCTCATGCCTTTTTATAACTTCAATTTATAAAATATTCATTATAAACATATCAAAGTTTTGTAAGAACTCAAATCAGTTCGTTGATAGCGAAACTTGAGTTTTTTTTGATGAACAAAGAATCTTTTTTTAATTTATTTATATTAACTTTTATAGAGTTATAAGTATCAATATCTATACAATAAAAGTCATTATTATTATTTAATAATAAATCCAACAATTTTGCATTATTGTCAATTTTATGAATAAATTTTCCAAAAAATCTAAATAATTTTTCATAAATTGATTGATATTTATCATTTTCAACAATTATTAATGTTTTTTGTTTTAAATCCTTTAAAATCAAAGTTTTAGAAAAATAATTTCAAAAACCAATATAGCTTTTTTTATCTTCTAATTTTATATTTAATCAAATCATAATTTATAAATTACTATCTTTTATTATTTTAATTATAATACATATTTCAAAAATCAAAATTTTTATAAAAAAAATCCCTAATTTATTAGGGATTTTTTTTATAAAAATTTATTAATTTAATACATTAATAGATACTTTAGGATTAGTGGTTTTACTAAGAATATTATCCAAATCATCTCTAGCCATTCATGTAGGAGAATGTACTTGCATAGAATACTTTACATTATTGAATTTAAACTCTAAATTTAGACTTCAATTATCATTAAATATTTCCTTATATTCAGTTACTTTTGCTTTTAATTTTTTAATAAAATCATCAGATGAAGCAGCATCTAAAAAGAAAAAATTGAAACCATTATCTTTTTGATGAAAAGCATATTTTTTTTCATTATCAGATAATAGTTCATTTACAAAAGTGTAACTTTCTTCAAGTCATACAAGATAAACTTGTCATCTTGTAACTTCCATTCATCAAGCTTTTTTGATTTCATCAATATTTCATTTTTTTTGTGATAATTGTTCAAAAAATGGATAATTAGTTGAAGGAGTGTTTAGTATTTTTATTTCTTCTTGAATAATTTTATCTAAATCTTCACTTGTTGCATTTTTTAATCATTCTTTTTTATCAGCTATTTTCTCATATTCTTTATTTTCAAGTTTATTAGGATTTGTTTTTTGTTGAGTATTTTCTGTAGTAGTATTTGATGATTCGTCTTTTCAAAAACATCAAAATAATACAAACATACAACTAATTACTACAATAAATTTTATGGAATTTTTCATATATAATAAAGTTAAAAATAATTTATAAACAACATTATATTTATTTGATAATAAAATCAAAAAAAATAGGTTAAAATAAACTTTACTTTAACCTATTTGTATTTATAAAAATTAATTTAATTATTCGTAACTTGTATATTTTTCGTTACAGTTCTAGAAATTATAGAATTAGATAAATTTCAATCATACAAGTTAAATTTTAAATTATATATTCCTAATTTAGATAATTTAATTCTTGTGCTTAGAATTCAGTTTCAATATATAGTTCAAGTACTACTAGCAACAAAACTTCATCATCATGTAGGTCATTCTATTATATATTCATACTTTCTTATTTTTTTATCAAAATTACTTATGTTTACAGATAAGTCATAATATTTAAAATTAGTATCTCAAGTACAGTTAATAAGAGGATCAATTACTCAAACAGGACTTCCTGATACAATACAACTTTCTGATACAATATTTTGAGTTCAAACTTTGTATAACTTAGCTCAATCAGTAACTTCAATTTTGTTAAAATAATAATCAGTATATCAATTTCAAACAGATGTTATATAATTTCAAGTTCAATTATCTCATTTAATTAATAGATAATCACTTCATGTAGTTATATTTTTAAAGTAAATAGTTCACTCTCATGCATTTCAATATCACTTAACATTTATTTTAGTTTTTAAAGTTTCTAAATTATCAACAGATCAATATTTAAGAGCAACTCTTCATCCTCATCATGATTTATTTGCAGATGAACCTGATCATCATTTAGCTTCATAAATTCAACTTCAACTTAAACTTCAATTAACAAATATATTAATTCATCATCAACTTCATTGGTATTGACTACTATAAGTCAAGGCATTGGCTAAAATAGATCAATTATTAATCAGATTTCAAACATTTATTCTCACTAATCATCATCACAAATAATTGTTACTATCCCGTCAATAAGCTCAAACAGTAGTAGGGTTGTAGATATCTCAATAAGGAGTTGCGAAATAAGGAGATGTTGAATATTCTCAATATCATCAATGACTTGCAGAATATCCATATGTAGTATTTCAAGCTCAAGTAGTAGACTTACCTTTTCAACTTACATCTATTTTTCAACCTGGTTCAATTTCTAAAGTTCATCAAATTTCTAAGTATGATGTAGTAGTAGATCATGAATTATGAGTTAAACTTGTTCAATTTTTAATATTTAAATCTCAATTTATATGTAATATTTTATCATTAACAATAGTTGTTCAACTGTTTAAAATTCAATTTCAATTTACTATTATATCTCAATAACTTTTATTATTTAATTGGCTATTAATAGTATAAAGATTTCATTCAATATTTACTCAATTATTAATATTTAAAATACTATTAATTAAATTTGTATCTCATTTTACAATTAAATCATTATTAATTGATAAAAAAGAACCAGTTAATGTTAAAGATGAATTAATAGTCAAAGGATAAGTATTAAAAGTTAATCAACCTCAATCTAAAATTAATTCTTTTAAAGATCACATATCAATAGAAATAGTAGTTCAAAGAGAATTTGTTCATCAATCTCATTTAATTATTAAATATTCATCTCAAGAAGAGTTATTTTTAATATAAATAGTTCATTCTCAAGCATTACCAGGTCACTTTACATCAACTTTTGATTTTAATGTTTCAAAATTATCAACAGCTCAGTATTTTATAGCAATTCTTCAACCTCATCATCAATAATTCACATTTCAACAATCTCATCATTTAGCTTCATAAACTCAAGATCAACTTAAATTTCAAGTAACATTAATATTGATTCATCATCAACTTCATTGATACATAGAACTATAATTTAAA
>Ga0074195_1001047_pt1 | contig 43385 bp, 35 predicted proteins | sample EPASupsiteHSE623_FD_64525 | JGI IMG/M metagenome (GOLD analysis project Ga0074195, IMG submission 64525) | Bioremediated contaminated groundwater from EPA Superfund site, New Mexico - Sample HSE6-23 | ecosystem: Environmental > Aquatic > Deep subsurface > Groundwater > Contaminated ...
ACGACGGTATTCATAATCATACTTGGCCGTTTGCCCTGGTGATGCTGGTATAGGAATCCTTGTCTCTGCTATCATTTGCTTTGGAGATTCATCCATGCAAATAACAGGATGGAGTGGATCAAACGGACGCTTGTAAACGTCCAGCACCATTTCCATGTTTGCAACAAAGCTGCCATTTTGCTCAGGCGGGATTATCCATTCATCGCGTTGCCACGGTTTGATTTCGTTTTTTTTAAAATGCGGCGTACCGTTTCATGAGAAATGCTATCAATATAGTTGAGTTCGACAACCTTGTCGGCTAATAACCTCAAAGACCACCGCGCAAAACCCTCGGGCGGCTCACTGCAGCTTAATGCAATCAAATGGGCTTCGAACTCCCCATCGGTCTTTTTAGCGTAGATACGGTTTCTCTTCCGCCTATTGAGCGCAACATCAAATCCCTCCTCAACAAATCGCTTTTTGACACGGTCAATTTTTCTCATGCTAATGTTCAGCACGCGAGATATTTCCTCATTAGTCGATCTCTTTGTTTGAAAATCGCCTTCATCGCACCCAAGTAAAATCAGCGCGTCGAGGATTTTTTGTGATCTTTGATTGCCTTTGGAAGTAAGTTCAACGAGGGTATTACGCTCCTCTTCAGAAAGTGCAACAACGTATTTCTTCATATCCAATTCTCCCTGTTTGGTTATGAAGCTAATACATCATATACTTTACGACGTTATAAAAATGACGAGACACTAGGGCATGAGTATGCCTTCCCAAAACCTTGCTGCAATTCATGCTCATGCGCACGAATCGAGCCAACGAATTTCGAATTGTGAGATTTAATCGCTCAATATATGCAGTATTGATCTTTCCCCCAGAATCGACATCAAGCAATTGCCGTATCTCCTTGGGATCACCATAAATGATACGGGTCATGGGTGAGTGCTACTGAAAATTCTTGCTAAAATCGATCGCATAGGATCGATTTTGGAGCCAAGCATCAATTACCTCACTTGTTAACGATTTTCTGTAGCTCACGTACGCGACCCTCAGAAGGCATTAGAAATTTTTGCCAATTTAGTTCGATATGCTAGCAAGCCAGGACAATCGTAAGGGAGATTGGGCAGATTACTCGCGATAGGCACTAAAGGATACCTGCGCGCCTGATGAGCTACAGGAGGAAAAGCTCTCAGAGTGATATGGCAGATTAGCCAGACATTGACTCAATGTAAAATACTTGCGGGACTACACAGAAAAGATAATATAGCACATCATCAATTATTAATGATGTCTCTAAAGACCATTATATGTGTACAAATAATATTTCTGACGCTATTCTTTATCGCTTCTGCAGAAGAGGCACCTCAGAAGGATAGCGTCGCATCGATTGCACTGCCTTCCGTAAACCCCGCCATCGTGAAAGATGAACTCATCCTCGCCAAGGATAACGAAAACCGAGTGGAGTGGCGACACATAGTCCTGAAGGGGAACAATACCGAGATAGGCCTGGCCCTGGGAGAGATAGCCCAGATGGATTATGGTATCACATCCCTGTCGAAATATGCAGACCCCATCTATGGCAAGGCTAGACGAGCGTATATGGAGAGGAATTGCCCCTCCATGAGCGCGAGAATGGCAGGCATAGCTAAGGCCTATGGTCTCTCTCCAGACAATGATACATATGATACCACTGCCCTGCCCTATGATGCTGGATCTCTGGCTTGCTCCATGGTCTACTTCCCACCAGAGACTATGATGAGTGGCCATGCTGTAATCTCCAGGAATACAGAATGGTATCTGGTTCCTATGGATGTCTATCTCAACAAGACTGATAATAGGACTGGAAACGCAGCAGCCTCTCGTGACTTCATAATGGAGATATATCCAGATCAGGGGTACTCGACAATAGTCATTGGCTTTGGTGACCTCAACTCACTCTGTGATGGCATGAACTCCGAAGGTTTGGGTATATCTATGTTGGAGGATAGTTTTATGGGCATGGGCACAAATTCGCCCATCGCAGGGGGAAAAGACAGCGGAATTAGTAACATGCAGGTAACGCGGCTCATCCTGGAGACTTGCAGGACCGTAGAAGAGGCAAAGATAGCATTCCTAAATAACAGAGAGTTCTTCTCATTGGTTGGAAGCCACTATATGGTCTATGATAGACTTGGAAATTCCACGATAGCTGAGTGGAACAAGACAAACGGAAGCCTGATTTTCACAGATGGAAGCAACAGCAAGCCTAATATCATGACCAATCACCCTATCTACCTCTATACCAAGTACGCTTTGAAGGATCTGCCAAGGGAGATGGATCTGATCCCTTACAACGATCCCTATGACTCATTCAAACGCTATATTACTCTGAGTAACATCACTAGTAGCCATGAGGGCAGGTTCTCAGAGGAGGAAGCAGCCAATGCCCTGAGTGCGGTCTCCCCTAACACAGTGATCGCTGCAGAAGGCGCCATGAAGCCTCTTCCAATCAATACGATCTATCATGTCCTCACGGATCTCACAGATAGGAGCATGAAGGTGAAGTTCTACCTAAGGAACGGGCCCGTAGATCCAGTTACAAAGAAGAACACATCTATCTACTCGCAATACTTTACATTCAAGCTGGGCAACTGGACAGAGCAGCAATAAAAGGCCCACTTCTTTTTCCAATTTTTTGCTATATGACTGCGAGAAAGGATTAGATCCTAAGAAAGCTTGCTATCTGGATAACGAGCACATCAGCCTCACTTTACAAGCCTTCATTCTCCTCCACAAAGACCAACTCGTGAAAGCGAATGAGCCAATATAGGGCACTGTCGCGTTTTCAAGTGATGGTTGGTGTTTCTGAGATACACTTCGGAATCACTTTTTCAGATGAGCACCAGATATTCTGAGCGAATGAGCATATATTTATGGATTAAACGCCAAATGCACTATGCATTGCTGATAATAAGGCCAATTTAGTGATTTCGCTATCTAGCGACTTTGATCTCCAAAAATCACTTGATTTTGAGACAGTGCCCAATATAGCATATATTGTCTCATTTTCACCTCCTTTTACTCCTATTTTTACCCCCTCAACCACCAGGTTTAAGGCCCTAAAATGAGCCTTTTTCAAAAATTGTCTCATGGGGCGATAACCCCTGGTCCGAAAGGGCAACGCATACTGCAGAGACTACCGACCAAAGAAGACGTATTCAAGATCCTTGAAGCCTCTGTCCCCTACGAGAACCACCAACCCCTAATGCAACAATGCAGATGGCTAGGCCGATAGACCGCGATTTGATGCAAAGAGATGTACGGAAGAGCTCAGCTCCCCGCACATTAAGAATTTATGATAATCGTTTAAGGGTGTTATTTTTATAAATTGATCCTCCGCCATCCAATACAGCTAACAATCCATCGGCTTGCTCGACATCCTCCGGAGCCGCATCCTTGAATAGATCATCATAGAGCTTGGACAAGGCCGTCAGCTCGTCAGCATCCAAAGATATTGTCTTATTATCCTTGAAGGCCCCGAAGACCTCTCGCCCCTCCAGTATAGTTGTCAACACCTCAGCTTTGTTGATCTCCTCAGGCGGCATCTTGAAGAGGTCTTTATTGAGCACTATCAGATTGGCCAGCTTGCCGACCTCCAAAGACCCTGTCTCGTTCTCCATGAAGCCTGCATAGGCCCCGTTTATTGTGGCGCATTCTATCATGGTCTTGAGATCGACCATCTCCTCAGGCCAGTACACCTTGGTGATGTTGCTGTCTGGTGGAAGAGGAAGCCTGGTCATTCCGGTCTTGATCTCATCCAGTGGATTCATGGTTGGATAGTCCCCACATGCAGGAAAATCGGTTCCAATTGCAACCATGACTCCGTTATCAATGAAACTTTTCATGGGCATCATGTGCTCAGCCCTCTCAGGCCCAAGGTAAGCGAGATTATTTTTCTCAAAGGTCGCTTCATAGTAGAACCAGTTGGGCGAAGGCACTGGAATGACGCCCAGTGATTTAAAGCGCGGCATGTCCTGAGCCGATACCAGGACAACGTGAGCTATCTTATGCCTGGAGTCCCTCTTACCATTCATTTCTTGGGCCCTCTGGTATGCATCCAGTGCCATGCGAACTGCGCCATCTCCGATGGCATGTACTTCAATCTGGAATCCAGCTTTATCTAAAGCGACAATGGTGTCATTGAAGGCCTCAGGCTTCCAGATAGGAGCCGACTTGAATCCAGGCTTATCTATATAAGGCTCCAGAAGCAGGGCGGTGTGTCCTTCGACGACCCCGTCTATGAACAGCTTAGCAGTTTTCATCTGCACCAGGCCTGAAGAATAGTTGTCTCTCTCCTCAACCAGAGCTGGGATCTGCTTCACGCCCAGGTTAGGATCGAGGACTTGCTCTCCCCTGATTCTCACATCCAGCTTCCCTTCTTTATCCAGATAGGAATACGCCTCCATCACATTTTCATTAAAGACACCTGAATCATGGGCGGTGGTGATCCCGAATCCTTTGGATGCATCCAATAGTCTCATCATGCCTTGCATAAGCTCTTCTTTAGTCCAGGATGGAAGCTTGGATATGACCAGGAACTCTGCAGATAATTCTCTCAAGGTTCCAGAGGGGTTTCCATTAGAGCCGCGCTCGATAACGCCGCCCGCTGGATCTGGTGTCTTATTGGTGACGTTGGCCTTCTCCAGGGCCTTGGAATTAACCCAGGCGGAATGGCCATCCAATGCGAAGAGAATCACAGGCTTGTCGGGTACAACGGAATCAAGAAGTTCTTTAGTAGGCCCCTTGGGACCAAATGCAGGATAGTTCCATCCAAAGCCGCGGATGATTGTAGCATTTGGATTACTCAATGAATAATCCTTTACCAGCTTTAGATATCCATCGCGGGTCGTGGCTTTGAAAAGGCTCACTCCGGACAACATAAGGGCTGCACCGCTCGGATGGAAGTGGGCCTCGATGAATCCCGGCAAGACCATCTTGCCTTCAAGGTCTACTATGCGGGTCTTTGGATCTATGAAGCCCTGAGCGCCTGAGTTGTTGCCTACATAGATGATATACTTTCCAGCGATGGCTATGGCTTGTTGTGGCTGCTTATCCCAATCGACCATCTTATTCACTGTATAAACAGTCCCATTGAGCAATACCAGATCTGCATTCGTGGTCTGAGACTGCGATATGGCAGTGATGCTCAAAGAATAAATAAGTGCAAGAGCTAACACATATCCCAGCAGAACTTTATGACTTTTTCTCATATTCCTTCCTTCTCTCGATGGAATGATCACACAATTCTTCCATCAATTTTTTTAATTCTTAAATTAAGGCTGCATCTCGACCTAATAAATTTTTGCTTTAAGATAGGTATATTCAAAGCTTACTAGTAATTTACATAAAGTCTGCGGATATTATGATTTTCTCACACAGGCCTTTTCTTCGCCTTTTCGCACCCCGAAACCCGTGCTTAGTCGTTGACGTAAAATAAAATACACAAGTTTTATATTGTAGAACGTTGTATATATAATTATGAAAGACAACGCAAATTACAAACCATTTTTAAAAGCGCTCTCTGGTGCAGACCCCATTCAAGCAAGGCGATTTGCCGCAGCTAAAGCTCTTGAGATCGGTTGGGGTGGTATCTCAAAAGTCTCTGCTATAACAGGTTTTTCCCGAAAGACCATTGATAAGGGCATTCGAGAGCTTGAGAATGAAAGTGAATTGGAGCAGCCAGAGAGACTCCGTAAGCCAGGTGGTGGGCGGAAGAAGGCCGAAAACAAGGACCCAACTCTGATAAACCACCTTGAGGATATCATGAAGGAAAGCACGGCAGGCGATCCAATGAGTCTTCTAAAATGGACGTATAAATCAACCTATGCCATAGCCGAGGAGCTACAATTAAAAGGGCATGATGTGAGCCACGATACAGTGAGACGCCTCTTGAAAGAAGATGGCTATTCACTTCAAGCCAATAAAAAAACAGTAGAGGGTAAATCAGTTCCTGAGAGAGATAGTCAGTTTCATTATATTAATATGCAAGCAGCCAAATTCATAGAAGAGGGCGATCCGGTAATTTCAGTAGACGCAAAGAAGAAAGAGAATATTGGTAATTTTAAGAACTCGGGAAGGACTTGGAGACAAAAAGGCAATCCAGAAATGGTAAATGTATATGATTTCCCATCATTAGCAATCGGTGCCGCGATTCCTTATGGAATTTACGACCCTAAAAGAAATGATGGATTAGTTAATGTGGGCAAGAGCCATAACACGGCAGAATTTGCCGTTGAAAGCATTCGGCAATGGTGGAATTTAATTGGAAAATATCATTATGCGAAATGCAAGAATTTGCTCATCTGTGCTGATGGTGGGGGAAGCAATGGAAGCCGAAACAGAAGCTGGAAATACTTCTTGCAGGATTTGGCGGACGAAATTGGAATAGCAATAACAGTCTGTCATTTTCCGCCGGGCACAAGCAAATGGAATAAGATTGAGCATTGCATGTTCTCATTCATAAGCATGAATTGGCGAGGAAAACCGTTGGCCAGCTATGAGATTATTATCAAGCTAATCGGTTCAACCAAGACAAAGAAAGGACTTCGAGTAGAGGCTCGATTAGATGAAAATGACTATGAAACCGGGAAGAAGATTTTGGATCAAGATATGGCACGACTAAAAATTAATTTGCATAAATTATATCCAAAATGGAATTATTCGATTGAACCGCGTATAAACCGATGTATTTCACGAATTATTGAGTAAATTATTCGCCGTCAATCCCTTACCCCCCTCCAAAGGTATTCATTGAATCTTATGCAAATCACGTAAATGAAAATTTTCATCTATTTAAATTCTAGATATCATTAATATTTCAAATTTCAATTTCAAGAATCGATATCTGGAAAAATAGTTGAATTTTTTTGGAAGCGGACCTGCGGGATATGGGATACACTCCCAGGGCGACCAGAGCCACTCCCGCAGGCGCGAGCCTGCCGCCCCTGAATCTGCTCAAACTCCGAGCTGCGGGATATATGCCAGGTAGCTCTTGCGCACATCTTCGGGATCAATGTGGTAATAGATATCGACAGCCTCCTTGATCGCATCACCCCTGAGCCATTGCACGTACTCTCGCCTCATGCCGGCGCGGAGAAGGTGAGTCGTAAACCAGTGCCTGCAACAGTGCGCTCCAAATCGTTGCTCAAGCGGAGCTCCAGGGGTATGCAGGCCTACACGCTTGGCGGCCCCCACCATCAAGGCCTGCATACTGCGCTTTGAGAGCCTATCACCATTTGAAGACAGGAATAGCGCCTTCTCGCTGCTTTCCATACCTTCCCGGATCTTCAGCCACCTTCGCAGGGCCTCATGGGTTTCGTGGTCTAAGAATACCGTGCGGTTGCTCCTTTTGGCCGTGGGCTTGAGTCGCATGCTCATGCCCTGCAGATCCACGTCCGAAACGTCTAGGCTTAATAGTTCGCCTCGCCTGATCCCTGTCTTCGCTAGAACTAACAGGATCGCCCGGTCCCTGGTCTTTACGGTGTTGGCTACCATCTCGGCCATCTGCCGGATGCTGATGATCTGCCTCTGCTCGGCATCGGACCTGTGGCCGCGAAGGTACTTTTTTTGAATGCTCCTTACCTGGCCAGCGGAGCTGCTCTTTCCCTGCTCTTCCAGAAGCTCATAGAAGGTGGCCAGGGCGGAAAAGTCCTTTTTTAGCGAAGCCGATTTCTGCTCACCACGATGCTCTAGATAGGCTAGGAGATCCTCTCTCCCGGCCCGGTAGGGATCCAGGGCCCTCTCATCGCACCACCTGAGATAAGCATCGATCCTATATCCACATGCTTGGATGGTGCTGGGGGACATCTTGCGCAGATGCAGGTCGGCCAGGTATGCAGCCTTGAGATCATTCATCCAACCCACTTCCAGCCTCTTTGGCTCTCCTCGAGGAGCTTGAGGTCCTCGAGGGCGTGGAGCTGGCCAGCCAGAGCCTTTATCGCGTCAATGTTCTTGGCGTCTATTCCAAGAGCCTTCATGATCTCATTCGACCGGTAGGTCTTGCCAGTCTGCAGGAACTCGATGAGATCGTTGGACAGATCCAGCTGCCCAACCAATCTATCAGTGGCAAATCCCTGATGTCGAAGGGCGAAGATTTCTGATTCCATTTTCTCCATGAGGGCATTCTTCTCCTTCAACTCCCTCCGGAGCCGGGATATCTCCTCCCGTGCCTGGGCAGATCCTTCCGGATCCCCCCGGGGGGATTTGGGTTGGGCCATGCCTAGGCGGATCATTTCCTGGGCGAACAAGGAAGATGAGACTCTGGCTTTGCTAGCAGCATCTATGAGGTCGTTCAATTCTTTCTTGGAGCTAAAATAGATCATTAGGGCTCGGCCCTCATAACCTGCAGGTGGCATAAGTTATCCTTACGCACTTACAGTATTTATTCCTTCGCCCATCGCGGCGAGAATATCACCTATACCATCCGCGTTATCAATGCAGGCATGGAGTCCCTCAAGAACGTCATCTTGAAGGATGTCCTGACCGGCAAGGCCCAAATCCTGAGCATAAGCCCGGATACGGGAGCTAACGGCACATGGATGATCGGGACGCTTGAGCCCGGCCAGACCTTCGAGGCCAGCATGATGATCCAAATCCCGGTTACGGATATATTCTACAACTCTTCATCGGGAGTAGACGGTCAGGGCTTCGCCAATGTCTACAACGACTTCCGCACCGGCCTTCCCAACTATGACATCCGGAACTGCGCCTATGCCTCGGCCTCCGGCGTTGGCACGGTCTCAAGCTGCGCCACCGTAAATGTTTTGGAGGAGACGGGAACAGATCTGCAAAAACGCGAACACGGCTCAGGCTCCTACTCGGCTGAAGAGCTAAACCGTATGCGCACGGACAACAAGTCTCTCAAATATCAGGGATCGCTAAAAGCTTCATATCGATCCAGCAGCTTCAAGCTTCCGGATCGAAAGCTCGACTTCGATTCGCGTGTCAGCGAGGATATACGCACCAAGAACCACGTCACAGGGGCCACGAGTAGAGAGTCCTACCGCTATGCCACCGACCTTGATCGAAACAGCACCATAAACCTGGACAAGAACGGCTCGACTACGTCGACTGAAGTGGACTTCATCGGTGCCGGTCACTTTGGATACCTGAAGAAAGACGGCCAGCCCAAGGCCATGAAAGCCGATGCATTCGACTCCCAAGAGAACCTGGTGGGAGCATTCCATGTGAGCGAGACATTCGACGAATACGGCTCGGGTGTTGTATCCAACCGCTCGATAACGGGCGTGGGGAGCGTCTCATCCGACAAGCGCATCGGAGACCGGCAGCGCAGCTATGAGCACGGCACAGGAACCTACCGGAGCGATGAATTGATTGAAACCTATTCGGCCTACATCGCCAAGGATGTCAAGGCAACCGCCGCTCCAACAAGCTACGACTACTCAAAGAGCTTCAAATCTGAACCTAACCTGTTGTGGGAGGAAGGTATCTGGACGCGCAGCTCGAAGTATGCCACCAAGGGCGGCTACATAGCCTTCAATATCTGCCCGTCGAATAGGACGCAAACTTACGCCAGTTACATCGGCGAAGCGGTAAGAGATGCCGTGCAGCTCGAAAAGGAGACAACTGTCTATGGCCTATCCAGGCTGGAGAGCAATATGAGCTTCACCGGCACGGCAGAATTCAGAACCATACTTGAGGACGGAAGCGGCAGATCTGCGGGAACACTGCTCGCAGCCAATCACAGTGCAGTTTATCGAAAAGGCGACCGGATCGAGATCGCGGATGTCTATTCCGGCCAGTACCAGATATCACGCAAGATCGAGCTGAAAGGCGCATCGCGCTACAACCGGCCCCATATCTATGTCCGAAAAGACGGAAGACTGCTCAACGGCTGGGTGAACCGCGAGAATTCAACCATAGCGGAGTACAACATCACGATTCAGAATGACGGAAGCTCGGCGCTCGGTCCGATTTATGTGAAGGATCAGTTCCCGAAAGGGGCAAAATTCCTGAACGCTTCCTTGCGGCCTTCCCAGACCGGCGAGGGTTACGCTAACTGGACGCTCACCTATCTGCCTTCCGGAGGAGTCGCGCAAATCAACCTCCACCTGTTGATGCCGGGCGAGGACTTCGGATCGGTGAACCGAGTTTATGCTGCCGGAGGATACGGCTCAAGCTTTGTGACCTCTGCCAATTACTTTGCAATTGAGGGAAGCTGGCTTCCGTGTTGCAGCGGGCAGATCGAACTTGAGAAGACCGCTGCATTGGATGCCCATGATCCGACGCTGATCTACTACAGGCTGATGTTCATCAACAACGGCAATCGCAGCGTTGTGGCGACGGTTTCCGATATCTTGCCGGAAGGCGTACAGATGGTGAATGCCACATCCGATCCGGTGAGATATGACACAAATTATGTCGAATGGGTATTGCCGAGCGTTCAGCCGGGCGAGATTGCGAGCATCGAGTATCTGGCCAGGGCCTATCGTGACGGAAGCTACACCAACCGTGCTCATGTCGAGGCGGTTTATCTGGACGGCAGCGGATCGGATTCGACTGATGCAAGCGCATCGGTCGTCGTTGAGGGGTCCGGCAGGACTGCTTCGACCACCAGATACACGGAATGGCAGCCGCCTGACTGGGGATTCAGTACTTCAGAGGAAGGTCTGAGCCAGTACTAAAAACCGCATAAACGGAAATTATTCTCTGGCGGGCATATGATTTAATGTGCTCGCCATAGGCCCTTTTTGGCCGATTACATTCGCCCCGCGCGCCTCATCTATTAATCTGATCTTCGCAAAGATAGTCTGTCATAGGGAAATCTGTCATAGGGAAATCTGTCATAGGGAAATCTGTCATAGGGAAATCTGTCATAGGGAAATCTGTCATAGGGAAATCTGTCATAGGGAAATCTGTCATAGGGAAATCTGTCACAGGCCGTCTATCAGAAATAGTCTGAACAGGTAGCAGCTCCTTGCATGCCGAGGATTGGGGGATCGAAAATGATGAGTGGACGCGGATGTGGATATGAATGTGGATATTTGACTCCAGCTACAGGGGCTCCGTGCATCTCTGGGCCAGGGATCGAGGCATCACCAGCGTCTGCGCCGCACATCCGGAGTCCTTCTTCCTCCACCTCAAAGACCCTCATGCTCATGGAGAGATGATCGAGGCATTAGAATGCCGCTACCGGACCGAGGAGGCCCGCTTCAAGACCATCTACGGCCCACTGCCGGGCTACAGGATTTGCGCCGGAAGAAGTGTGGCCGAGAAGATCGAGAAGCAGACGCGCTACGGCGCGGAGCTTTACAATGTGGATGTGAGGCGCGATCAGCAGTATTTGGCGGAACGGGATCTCTTTCCCTGCGGAGAGAAGGACGAGTCCAGGTTCTCGCCTGATTTTGACTGTCCGCTGCGCCTGCTGGAGCTGAAGCTCTCAGGCAACCCCACCAGACGCAGGGAGATTCGCGGCATCGAGATCTGTGGAAGGCGAGCGCAGCGGCTGGAAGGGTGCGAGAAGACCATAATCTCGGATCTCATGGAACTGATCCGTGTCCGTGATCCGGATGTGATCTTGTTTCCCGATGCAGATATTTGGACGGGGCTGCTGGTTGAGAAAGCCGGGCGATACGCCATCGAGCAAACCATTAGCCGCAGCGGCTTTTATCGGAGCATGGCCGCCAAGTCCTACTGGAGCTATGGCCGAACATATCACAAAGACGGAGCCCTAATCCCCGATGGAAGGGTGCTGATCGATACCTCCGCCAGCTTTGCCTACCGGGAAGGGGGCTTGCAGGGAATCCTGCTTGCCTCGCGCCTCTCCGGCCTTCCTCCCAACCTTGCAGCCCGATTCACTCCCGGCACACTCATCTCCAGCTACGAGGTATACGAAGCCCTGCGCCGGGGCCTGGCCGTTCCCTGGCGCAAAAGGGATGCAGAGTGCGTGCGCGGCTTCGGCGAGCTGAAGGAAGCAGACCGGGGCGGCATGATGTTCCAGCCGGAACCGGGCCTTTACGAGCAGGTGGGCCAGCTCGACTTCACATCGCTCTACCCTTCCATCATCGTCAAGTACAACCTCTCGCCCGAAACCCTTGCGCATCCGGAAAAGGCGGGCTTCCTTTCCGGTGTAATCTCACCACTGCTCTCGCTTCGCATCGAGACTAAGAGGCGCAAGAAAATTGACGAAAACTATGCGGGCCTTGATTCCATCTTGAAGTGGATGCTCGTCACCTGCTTCGGCTACACCGGCTACCGGAACGCCAAATTCGGCCAGATCCAGGTGCACGAGAAGATCACTTCCGCCTCGCGGGAGCTTCTGCTACAGACAAAGGAGATTGCTGAGGGAATGGGACTGGAGGTGCTGCACGGCATCGTGGACTGCCTGTGGGTGAAGGGCGGCGATGCACGCCGTTTCAAGGAGGCTGTGGAGAAGGAGACCGGCATTCTGACGGAGCTGGATGAATACGATTGGATCGCCTTCCTGCCCATGACCGACGGCTCAGGAGCCTACAACCGCTACTTTGGCCGTCTTGGCACGGGAAAGGTCAAGGTTCGGGGAGTCATGGCCCGCCGCCAGGACACGCCCGATTATGTGCGCCGGATGCAAAATGAGCTGTTCGAAGTGCTGGGCGAAGCAAGGAGCTACAATGAGCTGCACCGAATTGAGGACAGGGCTCTGGCGGTTCGCAAAAAGTATCTGGATGACCTTGAGAATGAAAATGTCTCCATCAAAGACCTGGCCATTCGCCGCAGGGTGGGCGCTCTTCGTCACTCCCGCCGGTGTGCCGAAGCCTCGGCATTGCAGGCATATGCCAGGCAGGGAATCGCTCTGTCGCCGGGCATGCAGATGAGCTACGTCGTGAAAGACGCGGCCCATTGGGAGGTGGAGCCGGAGGAAGCGGCTTTTGGGTCTGATGCAGGATGCTTTGATGCCGGATATTACGGCAAGCTGTTGGAGAAAGCCTGGTCGGAGGTCGCATTTGTGTTCTCATGAATGATTTCAAGAGAGTGCCCCCGATCGTCTGGCTTCATCATCTGGCTTCATCATCTGTTTAGAGCTTTTTCATGAGCCTTATAACCTCATCATCATCAAGCTGCGGGAATTGCTCATAAAACTCTCCCACGGCCATGAACGACGTCGGGATTTGCAGGGCGATAAATTCATCCGCTTCCTCACGTATTCGTTCTGCTGCGCCTGCTGACGATACCGGGACCGCGACTACTATCTTCTCCGGTCCCTGGTGCCGAACTTCGATGATCGCCAGGAGAATGGTAAGCCCGGTGGCAACTCCGTCGTCCACGATGACGGCCACCTTCCCGCCGCAGGACTGCATCTTGCGGCCCTGCAAATAGACCTGCCTTCTGCGAGCCGCCTCCTGCATCTGCTTTTCCGCCTGGCCTTTCAGCCATTCTTGATCCATCTGGGACGCTGCAGCGCTGTCGCAGATCATATCGCCATCTTCGGCCACGGCGCATACCGCGCACTCCTCGTTTCCCGGATAGCCGATTTTCCTAGTGATCACCAGATCCAGCGGCGCGTGCAGCGATCTGGCAATCTCATATCCTAAGACCACGCCGCCTCTCGGCAAAGCGTAGACCACGACATCCTTATTCGCGTATCCCGCCAAAGCCTCGGCGAGCCGCTTTCCTGCCTCTGCTCGGTCCCTGAAACGCATGATCTCTCACCACCAAACTACAGCAACTGTGGTCAATGATTGAATCATTCGCCAAAATGCCTGCCAATTTGCCGGTAAATTTTATGATAGAACTACCGCGCAATTGCTAAAGAATTTGATAAAATCATTCTGGCGAGCCTGATTTAAAGATTTTTCGTATATCGTGCAAGGGCGGACCTTTGTTAAGTTTCGGTCCATTTATCCCATAGCGTTTATCCAGTGTCGATTTTATTCAATGCTAATTTAATCAATATCACGTTTATTCAATTCTGATAATTAATATTTTTATCCCCGAACCGTTAATTCATGGCACTGTAGACGAACGGCGCGATATCGAAAAGCGTCAAGATCACTACTGCCGCCATCCAGTAGAGCGGTTTATTGTAATACCATGTTCTCCTGCCGCGGGCATAGATGTAAACCACATACGGAAACAGCGGCACAAACGACAGCACGGGACTTGGCTCCACTTTCAAGATGTAGCTGAATAGGTATCCCTGTGCCAGGAGGCAGAGGACGGTTACCAGGCCTACCTTGGCTTGGTTGTTCAGTTTCATGCGCCATGCTCTCATCCACTCGTTAATAAGCCTTTCAGAATAGGTCTTTCAGATATAGGCCGGCCAAATCCAGCGTGTAATCCTGCCCATGAATCAATAAAAAAGAACTGTAGTGCTTCAATCAATCTCATCAAACGCATACTCAACCCACTTTCTCTCGCCGAGCAGAACCTCGAATTCCGGCGGAGTCAGAATGGGAATTTTGTACTTGGCCGCATCATCCAGCGCCACTCGCGGGCAGGCTGTGGAGACCGCCGCTTCGGCTCCGATGTTGAGCAGTCGATCAGGCTCGATGTTATCCAGATAGACCAGGAACATCTCCAGTCCTTTGGCCTCACCCAGAGCTTTGATGCGCCTGGCCAACTCCAGCCTCTTTTGTCCCGGCTTCTTGGATACGAGGACCGCAAGCTTCCGGGCATCGGCAGCGCGGGAGATGGCCCCGAACCTGCGCCTGAGCATGGGATCGGTATCAATCTCTGAGACATTGCCCGTCGCGGGATCTGCGACCACAACCCTCTTGCCGGTGGCCAGAGCGATTCCCAGGGGGTGAAACTGCCCGGTGCCGATAAAGAGATACTCTTCGACATTCAGGCCCCTGGTTGTGCTGTAACTGCAACCCAAGACCTGGCCGGGATGCTTGATGCGCCCGCCCGCCGGGCCGAGAACGCCCTCGATCCCGTGATCTTTCAAGGCCTGCAGAGCCTGGTTCAGCTTATGAGCATGTTGAATGGTTGTGGCTACCCCGACTCTTTTTGTCTTGAGAATTCCGGATGCTTTTTGCACGACTGCCAGCAGGTCGTCTCTCATCCTTGCTTCCAGAAATATGACGTTGATCGGGCCTTCGCCCAGCTCCGAGTGGCCCAGGTGGAGCATGAGATCGACCTCCCGGCTGAGGTTCATATCCACATCGCAGGCTCCGAAGCACGGGTCCCCGGAGATGATGACCTCTGCGCCCGTCATTTGAGAGATCAGACGAGCGAGCAGCGGTGTCGCTCTCTTCAGGCCTTCCGGTGCCTGCAAGCCCACCCTTGCGGCTCCGCTTCTTTGAATGAGCGCCACGACCTGTCCCAAATCGAGATCATAGCCGAGATCGGGAAATTGACCGCAACTCCGGTTGCAATCTTGGTTAGGATTTTGGTTGGGATCTTGGTCGCAATCCTGGCCGCAATCCCGGCCAAATGCCATACGTTCCCCGGCGCTAGAACCAGCGGTCGAGCGTGCTCTGTCCACGCCTGTAAACCTCCGCAAGCCGGTTTGCCGTCTTTTCCACCCTCTCCGAATCAAAGTCCCTCTCTTCCACGAGAAAAGAGACTATCTCATCCACCCTTGGCCTTTTCATCTTAATGGAGTAATCATCGGTGACAATCGGGTGCAGGAAGAACTCCCGAATGGAGGCATAGTTTTCGATCGTCTCCGCCGGTTCCTTCTCCTCCTGCTCCGCCAGGACTGCTTCCAGATCCCCTTTCTCTCGAATCAGCTTCAATGCGGTCTTGGGGCCGATCCGCGTCAGGCCGGAATTATAGTCCGTGCCGCACATGATGCCGATCTCGACGAGCTGCTTTCGGGTAATGCCGAGATTTGCCAGCCCTTCGACCAGGTCGATCACCTCCGGCTCGACATCCACGTAGATGTTCTTGCGGGGCAGCTTTCTCTTGCCGGTTATGGCCAGGTTCCTCACAACCTTTGGTGCGCCGAAGAGGAGCGAGTCGTAGTCCTGGCTGGCGGCAAAATCAACGTCACCCTTCTCCGCCATGTGGGCTGCCTGGGCTTCGCCCTCCGACGGCGCCTGGATGACGGGTAGCCCCATGGCTTCAATCAGCCTTCTCCCGTCCTGAAGTATCTCGGCATTGATGCGGGAGGCGGCCTGAGCGTACTTGAAGCCGTCCTCTCCGGCGGCGCGCGCTTCCTCCCAGGCATCGGCTGCCCTATCTCGGACCTCGGCCCTCTCTTTCAGCGTCTCGGCCTTGAAATCAGGTGGATCGCCGTCAAAGACAAAAGCGACCTTCACGCCCGCCTCGATCAGGTTTGTGGTGCGATAGAGCAGACCAGATAGGTGCGACGTCACCCTTCCTTGGCTGTCCATGAGCGGCGTGCCGTCCTTTTGCCGAATGATGCTCAAGAACTGGTAAAGGGTGTTGAAGGCATCCACCGCCACCCATTTGCCGGAGAGGTCCTTGATCTCGATCTTCTTTCTCGTCAGCAGGTCTCCCAAATCAACGCCCATGCCCTGATTAATTGTCGCTTCTCTCTGATAAATCCTCCACTTAGCCGGGAATAAGAAAATATAATATGCGGGATAGATAATAGTAGATCGTGCGGCATGATCGGTCAAGCATAATCGGTCAAGCATAGTTGGTCCGGCCTGATCGGAGATGATATTGAATATGGCAAATGTAACCAAGTACAGCGCGGCGAATCTGCTTGCGGAGCTGAATGTTGATACCGCTAAATGGAATCGCATTCCTTCCGAGCAGGAAATAGCTTCCGCGACAAAGGCCATCGAGGCCAGGGGAATAGCAGTCACGCGAGTCCGAGATGGCCGTCAGGCATTGGAAAAGATAAAAGAGATCATCCCGCCAGGTGCGGAGGTCATGAACGGTTCTTCCACCACCCTTATCGAGATAGGATATCAAGAGCTGATAGATAGCGGTCGGCACGATTGGTCGGACCTGCACAAAGCGATATTTTCCGAAAACGATGCCAAAGAGAGAGCCGAAATTCGAAGAAAGTCGGTCGCTGCCGAATATTTCCTGTCCGGCGTAAATGCCATTGCCATGACGGGAGAACTCCTGGCATGTGACGGTGGAGGCAGCCGAGTTGGTGCCTGGCCTTTTGCAGCTAAGAACCTGGTGCTGGTATCCGGCGTAAATAAGCTGGTTCCAAATCTTCAGGACGCAATGCAACGGATAGGTGAGTATGCATATCCTCTTGAAGACGCTCGCTCCAAAAAGGTCTACGGCGTGCCCGGTCAGATCGGCAAATGGGTTATCATCGCCAATGAGAAACAAGCCGGACGAATAAGCCTTATTCTGGTCGATGAGGCTTTGGGATATTGAGGCTTGAGTCGGCGAGGTTCGTCGACAAGTCTTTTTGGAGCGAGATAATTCGCAGCAAAAAACTCCATTAACTGTTTTAATAATTTCATATATCGTATTAATAAAATTTGCGCATTAAATTAGTCATAACATTTCACATAATTATTTTTTATTAAAAAATTTGCTATTGTAATTAAATTGCAGAAAAGATATAAATATTATCGAATGCCAATAAGCTAATAGATTTTTTAAAATCAGTTTTGTGATATGAGATTTCAAAAACAGAGTTAGAGATATGAGATTTCGGAACAGAATTTGAGAATAGGATTTGAGAATAAAGATTGAGGTCAAGTTATTGATGTAGATAACAGGCGAGGTGACTTAATATGCCGCGAAGAAAGAGACCGTCAATATTCGATGTTTTTGAGGATTTCACGAAAGGATTTCCCTTTGGCAGAGATGTAGAAGATTGGTTCAAGGAACCTTTTGAGGGAATGATTAAGCGGTTTGAAGAATCGGTGCCAAGCGAGTTTGAGGGTCTGGTCAAAGAGGAACGGACTCCCTCCGGCACAGTTCGAAGATATGGCCCATTTGTGTACGGGTTCAGCTACACGGCAGAGCCGGGCAAAGAGCCTGTCTTCCAGGAATTCGGCAACATCCGGCCATCCCGGCGCGGGATTACAGCGAGTTCCGGGCGCGAGCCCCTTGTAGACATCATGGATGAGCTGGAAAAGTACAAAATTTTCGTAGAGCTGCCTGGTGTGGACAGAGAAAATGTAAAACTGGATGTCGCGGAAAACAGCATAGAGATCAAGACCGATGATGAAAAGAAATTCTACAAAATGGTGGATCTTGAAGAAGCTGTAGATCCCGACAGCAGCAAAGCATCCTACAAGAATGGGATCTTGACCCTGGAGCTGGATAAAAAGGCGAAGAGAAAAGGAAAAGAAGTGAAGATCGAATAAGCGATCACTGCCAATTGATAGAATTGTCGAGGATTGAATTGTTGAGGATTAAATTGTCGAGGATTGAATAGTCAGTCATATTGTCAAGGGCATGAAATTGCCGGGGTGTTAATCGTCAATTAGCAATATTGTCAAGCGAATGGAATCGCAAAGCAGGTGAGAAAATCGAGCGGGTGAAATCGCCAAGCGAGTGGAATCGTCAAACGGGGAAATCATCAAGCTTTGAATTATCAAGCGGCGAAATCGTCAAACGTGTGAGATGAGAATGAAACCGTCAGCAGGTGAATTTATGGCAAAAAAAATTGTACCTCCGGATGTGTGTGTATTCGGGGATGAAGATATGGAAACTCTGAACATTCAGATCGAGCTTCCCGGTGTAGATAAGAACGACATTGAGCTAAAATTCTACGAGGATGGGTTCTACGTGGTGGCGACAAGCGAAGACACAAAGTATATGGGCTCTTACGCGCTATTCTGTCCGGTAGCGCCCGAAAAGGCCATTGCCGGTTATGCCAATGGATTGCTTACCGTCAATGTTCCATACAAAAAGCCTCTGGAAGGCGGCGTAAAGGTGAAGATAGAATAGAGCCGGAAAAGGGCAGAAAGGATTCCAGCCGACAAATCAAAAAAATGGAAACAAGATGCCGTCAAGAAGATCTTGTCTTAACCTTTCCGGCGTTCAGCTTTCCTGAATCGTCTCCTCCTCCGCATCGGATACACTGATCACATAATCCAGATCGAATAAATGCTGGTTTCCATCTTTTTCCACCAACACCAGAGCGGCCTCATCGAAGTCCGCCAGCTTGCCGGCTATCGGCTGGAATCTTCCTCCTTCCACGAGAATCTTGATCTGCTTTCCTTTTCTTCCTTCCAGAAAATTCCTAACAATATCGCAGCATTCCATAATATCTCTCCTTACGATCTTTAGATACTGAGATATTGACATAATAATTTAAACATATCAATATCGCAATTACATATTATTCCACTTCAAATCTATAAAATCCTTTGGAGTGGCCATGATATTGTGTCATTTGATATCGATTCATCTCTATGAAGCTAACATAAAAGAAAATTGCTCCGCTCTCAGCCAAGAGACCAGTTCATTGCTCTTGCATGTCGTTTTGCATGTCGTCTTACATATCCTGATGGGATGTTCGGCCTCCGATCGACCTGATCGACCTGTTAGAAAGCCGTCCTTCTCTCTCCCCGGATAATCTATCTATAAATACGAGTTTGCCCAAATATATTCGTAAGGGGAATTATATCATGATTGAGATTACCGATGCAGCAGCGATCATCATCAAACGAAGCCAGGCAGAAGGAAAAGTCATCAGGATGTTCCTGGCTGCGATTGATGCCACGGGAGCAAACTACGGCCTGGCACTGGGAGACCAGGAAAAGGATGACCTGGTCTTTGAGAGCCGCGGAGTGTTGATCTACATGAACCCGAAGGATGCGGAGTTCCTCAGCGAGACCATCATCGATTACGTTAATGACGAAAGAGGAACCGGATTTGTAATTCGCGGCCCGGAGGATGAGGTATCCGCCTGTGGCGGTTGTGCCAATGAGGGTTCATGCGACCATGACCATGATAGCTGCGACCACGATAGCTGCGGCCATCATCACGGCGACGATTGCGGCTGCAGTTGACGGTTGCCGCAGTTCTATTCTAAAAATTCAAACGGCATATTTTTAGAATTAACAATCAGATTATTATCAAAATTTTTATAAAATAACGAAAGGAAAAAAACTCATCGGAATGATTATATTTAAAAAAGCAAATGAATAAGCCAAACGTTAATGAAAAATTTTGAACATGGAATTTTAATTGCCGCTAATTAGCCGCCAGCAGCCCCACAATGATAATCGTGATAATTCCCACCATGATCATCTGCATACCTGAAATGATTAGCCGCTCATCGCTGATCCTGGCTAAAAAGATGCCGAGCGAGAACAAAATCGCCAATCCCAGAACCAGCGAGGCGTAAAAAGCCGTGTCCATGCTAATTTGCGGAACCAGGAAGTAGGGCATTATCAGGATGGCGGCGCTCAGGGCCGGGCTAATGCCGTCCACCAACGCCACAATAAAAGTTGCAAAATCGCTGGCTCTGGCATAATGCGTGTCTCCGAGGTTATGGAGCATGGCCATCTCCAGCTTCTTCAAGTCCCTTTTCCGCTCCGCTCGCTCAGCCAGATATGCGCCACTGATGCCGGAGATGCCCATAGCCACGCTGCCGCCTATTCCGGAAGTTATCACTATGTGCGGATTGGAAACGCCGGAGAAATGAGCGCCGATGACCACACCCATGATGGTGAGCGCCCCGTCGAAGGCATTCATGACGAAGAGACGGCGGGCGATCTCGTGCGCCTTGGTGACCTCCATGTATTCCTGCAGCCGCTCAATTCGTTTTCTCATGGCCGAAGTTCCTCGCTAATCGCAATCTTTTTCCAAAGGCTGCATCTTTTGCTTTTTCACTCATATTTTATTCTTTGTTTTTTTTTTTCTGTTGTTTTTTGCCGCCTTTTCGCTCTTTAATCTATATCTCTTTTTATTGCAGCTTTCAATTCATTTGATTTCATTCTGATATCAACGATCTTCCGGTCATCTCTTTCGGCTGCTCGATTCCGAGGAGCTGCAGGACCGTGGGCGCTACGTCCGCCAGGATTCCGTCATCGCGCAGCTTGCGCTTCACTTTGTCGCTTGCTATCAGCGAGAGTGGAACAGGATTGGTAGTGTGGGCCGTGTGCGGTTGGCCGGTTGTCACGTCCAGCATCTTTTCCGCATTCCCGTGATCGGCGGTGAGAATCACAGCGCCGCCCACCTTGATGATCTCATCGACAACGCTCCCCACGCAGCCGTCCACCGTCTCAACCGCTTTCACGGCGGCGTCGAAGATGCCGGTATGGCCGACCATGTCCGGGTTGGCGAAGTTGAGAACGATTAGGTCGTATTTGCCTGAGTCGATACGCCGGATCACCTCATCCCGGACCTCATAAGCGCTCATCTCAGGCTTGAGGTCGTAGGTTGCAACCTTTGGCGACGGGATGAGAACGCGGTCCTCTCCGGGATTCGGCTGCTCTTTGCCCCCGTTGAAAAAGTAGGTGACATGAGCGTACTTCTCCGTCTCGGCAATGCGCAATTGGCACAGCCCCTTGCGGCTGATCACCTCTCCCAGGGTGTTGCTCAGGTTTTGCGCCGGAAATGCAATCGGAGCCTTCAGCGTTGCATCATACCGGGTCATGCAGGTGTAGTGGACTTTGATCGGCTTGGTGGGAAATTCCCTGAAATCCCCATCCACAAAGGCGCGGCTGATCTCCCGTGCCCTATCCGGTCGGAAGTTGAAGAATATGACGCTGTCTCCGTCCTCGATCAGGCCCGCACTGTCGACAACGGTCGGCTGCAGGAACTCGTCGTTCTCACCCCGCTCGTAGCTCTGCTCGACCGCCTTCTCCGCAGTCTCGGCTTTCAGCCCCTCGCCGTCCGTCAGGCAGCGGTAAGCCTTCTCTACCCGATCCCAGCGCTTGTCCCGGTCCATGGTGTAGTAGCGACCGGAAACCGTTGCCACCTTTCCGATTCCAATTTCCGAAAATTTTTCTTTAAGTTCCTTGAAATAGGTCAGGGCACTTCTCGGCGGAACATCGCGGCCATCGAGAACTGCGTGAACGTAAACCCGCTCCAGGCCCATCTGTTCGGCCATCTCCAGGAGGGCAAAGAGATGAGTGATGTGGCTGTGAACGCCGCCGTCGGAGAGCAGCCCGATAAGGTGCAGCTTGCCTTTTCCCACGTTTTTCATGGCCTGCTCCAAAACAGGGTTATGACACAGCTTTCCTTCTTCCACAGCCAGGCTGATTCTGGTATAATCCTGGTAGACGATTCTCCCGCCACCCAAGTTGAGGTGGCCCACCTCGGAGTTGCCCATTTGGCCGCGCGGCAGGCCCACCGCCAGACCGGAGGCTTTTATTGTTGTTGTGGGATAGTTTTTCCAGAATCGCTCCAGATTCGGCTTATTCGCCTTGGCGATGGCATTGCCCTTCTCCTCTGAGCTTATGCCAAAGCCGTCCATGATTATGATTGCTAAGGGCTTCATCTCGGCATAGTCTTCGATCAAGCGGCTATATTTAATCTGTTGTGAAATGATGCCAATTATGAGGATCTGTTCATGATAATTATAATTCTGTGAAATATATCACATTTAAATATGTGGTTATAAAATATAAACAAGCAAAATCTAAAGCAGTTAAATATCGATCAGACTTTCAGCGACTTCGCTCTTTGTTTTCGTTCTCTCATTTCGTTCTCTCATTTCATTCTCTATTTCGTTCTCTATTTCATTCTTTGAATCCTTTTTCGCCGATGAGCGGCACGAATGCCACGCCCATCTTCTCTTCTATCGCGAAGCCGTTCTTCCTTGTAACCAAAACCAGCTCCTGATAGCCGCGGCCCACAGGCAGAACCATCTTTCCGCCGGGTTTGAGCTGCTGCTTGAGCGGCTCTGGAACCTCCGGAGCCGTGGCCGCCACGCTGATGCGGTCGTAGGGCGCATGAAGAGCAAGGCCGATGCTCCCGTCGCCTACGATCATGGCGACATTCTCGATTCCTGCCTTTGCCAGATTCTCTTGAGCTTGATTCGCCAGCTCCGGCAGGCGCTCGATGGAATAAACGTGCCCCGACGGGCCTACAAGACCTGCCATGACCGCGGCGTGATAGCCGCTGCCTCCGCCCACCTCCAGGACCTTCATCCCCTCTTGCAGGTCGAGCAGGTCGCACATTATTGCCACCATATGCGGAGCGGATATGGTCTGGCCTGCACCGATGAACAGGGGCGTGTCGTCATAGGCTCTGCTCAGGTAGGCTTGCGGCACGAAGTGTTCTCTCGGAACCCTCGACATGGCCCGGATCACGCGCTCGCTCACCAGGCCGCGCATTCCATCCAGAAGGTCATCCTTATTCAAATCTCACGACCCCACACCCGCACGATGTCTTTGGCCTCCGCCGTATCGGCGAAGCCCTCGGAACGCAGCTTGATCTTGACCACATTGAATCGGTATCCATCCAATTCTCTCGTCTCTCCCACCTCTACCGTTTCGTCTCCCTGGACCATCGTTTTGAGGGAATGGGTCACGCCGCTGCGGTAGACGGAGATCTTGAGCGGCACTTCGTCGGTTGCGCGGGCCCAGACGGTTTTTGCAGCCTCTGCTACTGCGGCCTCGACCCTGCGGTCGGTCTCAATGGAGGCGATCTCAGTCATGACCACGTCCTGCACGCCGTCGTCCACCAGCAGCTCATCGCCTACATGCAGCATCTCCTGGGCCGGGATTTTGATGAAATATGATAGAGATCGGCGGTCCTGGTTGACGATAACCCTCAGATTAACGAGGCGCTCTCTCTTTTTCTGAACGGAATGAACCGTTCCGCAGTTCTCACAACGCACTAGGTTCTCCTGCCCGGATTTGATAAGAGCATGGTCGGTATCTTCGCCGCAGGTCGGACAGAAGATCTGGTCTTCAAGCATGTCATAATAATTATTCTCCGAGGTATTAAAGTGTGACCGCCAGGATGCACCTTTTAAGCCTTCTCGATCCTGCATGTCCTAAAATTCGCTTGCCGGAATGCCCTTTACAGAATGCGCTTAACAGAATGCGCTTAACAGAATGCGCTTAACAGAATGCGCTTAACAGAATGCGCTTAACAGAATGCGCTTAACAGAATGCGCTTAACAGAATGCGCTTGATTGAACTCATTTTTTTAATCTTGTCCCCTAGACAGGCCGCTGAAATACAATTGCGAATTTTGCGAAATAAATTTGGGCCCAACGATAATTTTCTTGCCATTATTTATCTCAGAAACATTTAAGTATCTTTTTTCAAAAGGAACCATCAATGGATGCGACGGCAGCTTTGGCATTGACAGATCCGCAGATACTGGCAGATAAGATCCAAATAACCGTGGATTCCATGACGGGTAAGCATATCGATCTTGTCACATTGCAGCTTGTAGCCGATACGATTCAGGGCATCGATGTAACATTCATAATCGTGAATTTCATCATAATTCTATTGATAATAATAATGACCCGCGCCGCAGCTCGCATCGTCGACCGCATGTTGGTAAACCACATTCCGCGCGTGGTGAACAGGGTCGAGGTGAAGATGGACGAGACGGTGCAACTCATGATCCGCAGGCTCGTTTCCGCCACCATCTACATCCTGGGAATAATGCTCATCATCCTGCAGATCCCGCAACTGCACAACCTTGCCACGGCCATGCTCGCCGGTGCCGGTATCGCCGGCCTGGCCATCGGCTTTGCCGCCAAGGATTCGCTGTCGAACTTCACATCCGGCATATTCATTGCCATCTTCCAGCCTTTCCGCGTCGGGGACTACGTGGACTTCAAGGGCGACTACGGCCAGATCGAAGACCTGACACTGCGGCACACCGTGATCCGCACATCGGATAACCGCAGGATCATCGCACCCAACAACACCATGAACACCGAGGCCATCATCAACTGGTCCATCCGGGAGCCGGAGATCAGTTGGGTTGTTGACTTCGACCTGGAGAAGGCATCGGACCTGGACCGGGCCAGGAAGATAATCCTAGAGAAGGTTCAAGCCCATCCCATGATTCTAAAGGACCGGCCCGTGACCGTGCTCCTGATTAATTCAAGGTATTCTGAATTGACGCTGCGCCTTGAATTCTTTGTCCCGGGCAGAAATGTCGCCAAAGGGATTGGCTGCGATATCCGGGAAGCCGTCAAGAAGGAGTTTGAAAAGCAGAGTATCCCGCCTGCGCAAGCTCCATAGATGGCTTTTATTAAGCCTGGCTGCACTAGGATTAAGCCTCGATATAACTAGAGTGTCTCCGGCTCGACTTCATGCTTGAAGGAGAGCCGAACCCTGGCGCGATACTCCATGACCCCGCCGTCGGCCAGTCTCGTGTCCATCTTCACGACTTCTGCAATCCGAACGTTCGTCAATTTCTTCGAGGCGGTATGCACGGCTTTCTCGATCGCTTCCTCCCAGCCGAGAGGTGAAGTCCCCACCAATTCAATTAAATTATAAACACTCGCACCCACTTCGCTCTCCATGCTCACCATAATAACTAATGGGGACGTTCTCCTTGATATATTTTATCAGGTAAAGCGAATGCATGACCCGATGAATGATCCAACACCCAGACCCGATACTTAATCCGATACTTAATCCAATACTTGACCCAATACTTGACCGAATGCTTGACCCAACACTTGTGTCTATAGGCCGGATCGATCATTCCCGGCTCATGCAGTCTTTCAGTTCCAAATTATGCTTGCAGATAGCTTTTTCCGACTATCTGCTTTAAGAAGAAGGTCGCAAATAGGAATGAGACGTGGTTTCATTGATGGGCAGTGGCATCGTATTGGATTTCATTGAAAAACAGTACCCCGGTGTTTGTGCAAAAGTCAATTTGTCGTATCCATACCGAAATTCTCAGATATTCATGGTGGACCTCCGGCAAAAAGATGAAAGCCGCAGGATCGTCGTTAAGCTTTCCCGCAACTACATACCAGGACAGGTGGCGGCGGAATACGAAAACCTGTCCCGCTTTTATGCCGGATGCAGGGACTCGGAGATCTCTTCGCCGAGGCCCCTGTTCGTCGATTCGCGAAAAGGACTGCTGGCCATGAGTTACGTGGACGGCCTGCCCCTCGCGCACATGCTGCATGAGGTTCGACCGAAAAGCAGCGATTATATTCACCGGGCCGTGGACCTCTCCGCCGTGGCCCTGGCCAAATACCACCGCCTCTTCCGCCAGCCCGAGGACAAGCCGATAACTGTCGATCCCACCGTGAAGGAAGATGATCTCAACCGATGCATCGCCGAGTGCGCGCAAAGACTGGACGAATGCAACCTGCGCTGCCGTGTGACGCCGTTCTTTGATTTTACGGCGTGGAATATTATGATGGAAAACGGCAGCAATGGCGGCAACGGTAACGGCAGCGGCAGCCCGACGCTCTATCTCATCGACTTCCCCCGGCTCGACTACGTCTTCACACCGCACCTTGATCTGGCCAGATTCAGGTTCGGATTGGAGCTGGTAAAACAATTTCCACCGGCCAAATTCTTTGGAATAAATCGCTGGGAAGTTGAGCCGCTGTTCGAGCAGTTCCTGAACCGCTACAGTCGGGAGATGCAGATCATTCTCAACCAGGAAGACCTGCGGCTCATAGCGTGCTTTCGCAAAGCCAATATTCGACGCTCTCAAGACCTTTTGCGCAAAGGCAAATACGGCTGGCAGCCTAAACTGGAAAAAGCATATCTTTCAACTTTTTGCCGGGACTGGCTGGAGCAAAAGGACGATTTCGCCATGTGGCCGGAGAAGGGCCGGATTAACTAATCGGAGACGGACAATCGCAAAATGATGGCTGGAACTGGAAACTGATATAGGAAGCCGATAGATGGAAACAAATAGTTAGGAACCGATAGATGGAAACAAATAGTTAGGAAGCCGATAGATGGAAACAAATAGTTAGGAACCGATAGATGGAAACAAATAGTTAGGAAGCCGATAGATGGAAACAAATAGTTAGGAACCGATGGCTGGAAACAGATAATTGGAATCCGATAGTCTCAGACGGGAAACTGACGTTGAGACTGATTTAGCGAATTGCGAAGAATTGGGCAGAGATTTCTACTCTGCCTTTTCCTCTTTGGCCGGCTCCGAACTTTCGGCCTTTGCTTCCGCTGCTACTTCCTCTTTTGCTTCTTCTTTGGGCTCTTCAGTTGCTACGGTCTTAATTTCCTTCTTGGGCCTTTTGCCCATAGCTACCAAAGATGCCTTGGCCTGAATTCTGGCCAGAGGATAGTCGTCCTTGGCGACCTTCTCCAGGGCTTCTGCGGCCCTGTTCTCCTTCAGCTCTCCCACTACCCAGGCAGCCCCGGCGCGAACGTCTTTGTCGGCGTCGCCCAGAGCCAGAATCATGCGGTCGGAGATCTTCTTGCCGTAAGCTGCGATGGCAACCATGGCATTGCTCTTGACGAGGTATTCCTCATCCTTGAGGGCCTCGATGAGCGCCTCAAGAGCCTCGGAGGGCTCGCGTCTGGAGAGGAGGATGATGGCGTTGGAGCGCACCAGCATGTGCTTATCCTTGGTGGCTTCGATCAGCTTCTCCGTGGACCAGCTCGGATCGGGAAGGACCGCGGTCATGGAAGGCGCTTCTGCGCCGCAGGTGGGACAGGCCTCTTCCATCATGGATCTTGTGACCACGGGAGATGCCTTTTCACCGGCATTTTTCTCTTCAGTCTTGACTTCTTCAACCTTCTTTTCTTCTTCCATACATTAATTCTCGCTGCTTATTCTACTTCAGCCTTTCCTCCGGCGTAGGCCCGCTTGTTTGCTTCCAGATATTTAGGTGGAACTACCTGAGAGAGGGTTTGCAGCAAGATATCCTCGGAAAGCGGCAGGTAGTGAGAGAGCGCGCCGAGCATGACCACGTTCATAGCCTGTGCCGTGCCTGCTTTTTTGGCGATGGCCGTGGCATCCATTGCCACAACCCTGCTGCATAAATCGTGAAGCGGCGAGATGATTTCATCCAGAGGCGGATAGACGGCCTTTCCCGTAGTGACCGTCACGGGCAGCACCGGCGTCGTGTTCACCAGAGCGACACCTTGCGGTGAGAGGAAATACGCAAAGCGCAGGGCCTCTGCGGGCTCCAACGCCAGCAGAACATCCGCACCGCCGGGTGCAACCATGGGGCTGAAGCGGCATCCAATGCGCGTGTGGTTGATGACGCTGCCGCCCCGCTGGGCCATGCCGTGCGTCTCCGCACCGCGCACGCTCTTTCCGGCCAGGACCGCCGCGCGACCGATCACGTCCGAGATCAAGATGACTCCCTGACCGCCTGTGCCTACTATCACGATATCCGATTCCGACGTCCTCATTTTCTCACCTCCAAAATAGCAGAGCTTGGACAGATCTTGGCGCACAGGCCGCAGCCGGTGCAGAGCGCGTTGATCTTGGCCTTCTCGCCCTCAAACTCGATAGCCGGGCATCCAAATTCCACACAGACCTTGCAGCCCGAGCATTCGTCTCCCACGGCGTAGCTCGATTTCTTTCCGCCCGATCGCCTGGCCTTGATGACGCAGGGCTGGCGGGCGATGACCACGGACAGGCCGGGAAACTCTTTGGCCCTCTGGAAGCATTCAATGGTCCTGTCCAGGTCGTAAGGATCGACCGTCTCCACGAATCCGGCCCCAAGGGCCTTGGCCAGCGCTTCCAGTGATACCCGGACCGTCGGCTCGCCGGTGGCGGTCACGCCCGTGCCCGGATGCGGCTGGTGGCCGGTCATGGCCGTGGTGGAATTGTCGAGGATTGTAACCGTGATGCGGGCCTTGTTGTAGGCCGCGTTCAAGAGGCCGGTCATGCCGCTGTGCAGGAATGTCGAGTCGCCGAGGCTGCAGCAGATGCCCTCCGTCTCGCCGCCGAAACGAATGCCGCTGGCCAGGGTGATGCTCCCGCCCATGCATAGGCACGTGTCCACGGTTCCCATGCCCACCGCCATTGTGTAACAGCCGATGTCACTCGGGAAGACCGCCTTTTTGCCGAAGACTTTACGCATGGCATAGTAGGTGGCGCGATGGCTGCAACCCGGGCAGAGCGCCGGAGGCCGCGGCGGCAGAATCTTCTCGGCAACGGGAACAATCCGTTTAGGCCGCTCCGCCAGTCCCAGCTTGCGGGCCACGGCATTTCTCACCGTCAGGAATTCCAGCTCGCCCTCGCGAGGCAGGAAGCCGTCCTTTCCAGAGATCTCCACGCCCGGATTGACCTTCCTGGCCAGCCTCTCCACCTGCTCCTCGACGACCGGCTCCAGCTCCTCCACCACCATGACGCGCTTGACGTGCTCCAGCATCTGCACGATCAGCCGGGACGGCACAGGATAAGTCCCGATGCGCAGGAATGACACATCCAATTCCAGATCCGAAATGGCTTCCTCGGCGTAGAGACCGGCGATGCCTGAAGCGATTATGCCCACATCGCCCTTCAGCGTCAGCCTGTTCCAGGGAGTGCTTTGCAGTTCTTCCTCAATTCCCGCCTGTTTATTGATTAATTCGGTGTGCAGCGGTCGCACATGCACGGGAAGGGAGACCCGTCGCGCAGGATTCTTGATGAACTTTCCATGAGTGCGAACGGGTCCGGCTTCGCCATATTCCACATCAGAGCGAGCATGGGAGACGCGCGTCGTGGGCCTCAGCATCACCGGGATATTGAACTTCTCGGATAGCTCAAAACCATAAGCCGCCATGTCCTTGGCCTCCTGCGGATCAGCCGGGTCCAGGCAGGGAACGGAAGCGAACTGGGCATAGCGCCTGGAGTCCTGCTCGTTCTGGGAGGAGTGGCAGTAGGGATCATCGGCGCATATCAGCACCATCCCTGCGCCGACGCCGAGGTAGGCCAGGGTCATGAAGGGATCGGCAGCGACGTTCAGGCCCACATGCTTCATGGTGGCAGCCGAGCGCGCGCCCGCCCAGGAAGCGCCCGCCGCGACCTCCAGAGCCACTTTTTCGTTGACGGACCATTCCACATGCATCGGCAAATCGCCTTTGAGGTCGACGATCTCTTCAATGATCTCCGAGGAGGGCGTGCCGGGATAGCCGGACACGACACCCACGCCCGCCTCCAGGAGACCTCTGGCGATCGCCGCGTTTCCGAGAAGATATTCCCTCACAAATAATCATCCTATAATATATTTTTGTCTATATTCTAACTTGAAAGGTTAATACATCTCATCTCTGATAACCGTTTTGATTCTGTTTTCAATTGTTTTGCCTTTGGGGTGAGCAGGATTCGATAGGCGATTGCAGTGAACGGCTTTCCGATGCCTGTTCATGATTTGATTCGTGAGAATGAGAATAGTCGAGGATGTCCATGACTCCAATCTAACGACACCAATGCAATCCAACGACACCAAAGAAATCCAATGACACCAAAAATACAATGCCTTCGGATGATGCAAATCCAATTGTGAAAATCTGATGACGCTAAAATTGAAATGACACAAAATTAATTATACTCTGCAATTGATCTCTCTTAAATGGTCGAGTGGCAATCGGATGAGGTAGGCTCTGTTTACAATTATCTCTCCCGCGGCTGCCGGATCTGCCGCCAGGGAGCGGGGCTGGTGCTCTTCGTTACCGGAAAATGCGGTCGCAGTTGCTTTTACTGCCCGCTCTCAGAGGAGCGGCGGGAGCACGACGCGGTATTTGCGGATGAGCAGCCGGTGCAGGAGATTGAGGACATTCTCGCGGAAGGGCGGGCTATCGACGCCCTCGGCACCGGCATCACCGGCGGCGAGCCGCTCATGAAATTGGACTATGTCATAAAATGCATCAGGGCCTTGAAGCGGGAGTTTGGGGCCGAGCACCATATCCACCTTTACACCGGGCTTCTTGCCCGCCGCGAGGAGCTGGAGATGCTGAAAAATGCCGGTCTGGATGAAATTCGCTTCCACCCCCGCGAGGAAGATTGGGAAAAGGCCCCCGGCCTGAGAGAGGCGCTATTGGAGGCAAAGTCTCTTGGTCTGGAGGCGGGAGTGGAAATGCCCGCCGTCAGTGCCGCGCCGGGAGTATTGGAGGCGGTGAAGGCCGCCGATGCTTTCCTGAACCTCAACGAACTGGAATTCTCCGAGACGAACTTCGCCGCCCTGGCCGCCCGCGGCTTCGTGCCTCAGGACCTCGGCTGCGGCGCGGAAGGCAGCGAGGATACGGCCAAAGAGCACTTTTTGCGAGAGGAAATCAAGGTTCACTATTGCCCCTCCCGCTTCAAGGATGCCGTGCAGTTGCGGGAACGGCTGCTGCGGCGGGCGGGACGCGTGGCCCGCGCGTTTGATTATGTGACGGAAGAGGGCACCATCGTGCACGGCGTGATTGAGGGAGACCTGAGCGGAGCCTTGCATATTCTGCAAGACCTGGAGGTCCCCCAGGAGATGTACTGCCGGGAAAAAGAAGCGATAGATATCGCCGCGCCGATCTTGGAAGATATTTCGAAAGAGTTAAAAAGCATCGATTGTAACATTTCCATTGTGGAAAGATACCCCTTGGAGAGAGGGCTGGTAGTGGAGAGAATACCTTTATAATCCTTAAATTCATTGCTAAGGGGCGGTGATTTTGCCGGATGGAGAGCGCTGAAGAACGAATCCAGGAGAGGCTCAGGAATTACCTGAAGCGAGACGGAATAGGTATCCGCAAGGCCGTTTTAAAGCTGTTTTTGAGCGACGGAGCATATACCACAGAGGATGTGTTCACATACCTCGCCAAAGAGGGCTTTGATGTCAGCTATCGCGGAGTCTCGGCAATGGTTGGGCTTATGAACACCCGCCTGGGCATCCTGAGCATCGATGTCTCCGGGGACCATAACGTCTATTCCCTTAAGGGAGACCACAAGGGAGTCGTGAGGTCGGTATTGGAGAATTATTAGGATAGGCGAAATAGCATAGCATAATCTGGTAGCAAAAATTGCAGTGATTATTGAAATTATTACTGATTTCTAAAAATACCGCAATCATAAATTCAATGTATATTGCTGCTGAGCCGGAAGCAGAATTGCTTTTGGTTTGGCCTTCCGGCATCAGTTCAGTTGGGAGGCTCTCCTCTTTTCATTCTCTTCATGTACTTGCCCAGGGCAAGGTCGGCTACCAGGTTTATTCCGCTCAGCGCGGCATGAACAAAGGGCCCCGCAGTCATCCTCTCGCTGTAGAGATGGTGCAGCGTCTTGAGGTGTTTGAGATTGTACTCCAGGCACAGCCCCACCAGTTGCCAGTGCTCGGGCAGGGCGTCATCCTTGCCGAAGCCCCTGATGCCGCCAAGCTTCGTGCCGGAGATGGTGGTGAAGAATAAAGGAAGCATGAGGCCGGTGTAGTCCTTCAGCGATTCGACCAGCTCGATGGTCTTTATGACATCCTCCGCCTTCTCGCCCGGCAGACCCAGCACCAGGCTTGCCACGGGCAGCCATGACTCTTCGTCAAAGAGCCGGTAGCAGTCCCTCACAATCTCCGGCCACTCGCCTATGTCGCCGGGCAGGGCTTTGCGCGGCATGTGCATCTCCAGGATGCGGCAGCTTCCCGTCTCGATGCCGATCCAGGCGGACATGTATTTCTGGTCAGAGCCTACGCCCACCACATCTGAAACCTTGCGAACGAGGTCCTGATTCTGGTGGACTGTGGCCAGGCTCATGTGCGAGAAGTCCACAGTGTGCGGCTCAAGCTCTTTTACGCTCTTTACCAGTTGCAGGACTTTATCTTCGTTGGTCGCCATGCCCTTCGAGCCGTAGGTGAGCACATCCTCGGAGTGAAGAATCAGATCCATCTGTCCGTTTTCGATGTTTTGCCGCGCGTCTGCCAGGATATTTTCCAGGGGCCTGTGGCGTACCGTGCGCATGGTGGGCGAGCAGAATGCGCAACCCCGCCAGCAGCCTCTGCCTATCTCCACAATTCCGCCTACGGTTGCGCCCCGGTTTACCGGGATCGATTCCGCCGGAACCGTCCCGCCCCGGATGACGGGCGGCACATCCTCGCCCCGCAGGATCTTGCGGCAGACTTCGGGAAAATCGCTCTCTCCCTCGCCAAGGTAGATATGATCCACACCAACGTCCTCGCCCATCACTTCCCAGGAGCCGTTGCCGCCTACAACGACGCGCGGCCTGTGCTCCCGGATGAGCGGGTGGTTTACGAGGGCGAGAAAGCTGGAGCGGTTGTGCGGCGGGCCGCGCCTGATGATATCCTCCAGCTCTCGCGCTGCGATCTTGCCCATCGGATCGTCATGCGTGATGCCCACGATGCGGGTCTCCGGGCCGATGGCCTTCTCCAGATGATCGGGATGGGCAACCATGACTTCATCGCGAGAGAAGCCCGCATCGAGCAGGGCCGCCTCGACCTTCCTCATGCCGCAGGGGGCGACCTTTGCCGAGCCGTCGCTTGCAGCGGGAACGGGCGGGCAGAAAAAAGAGCGCAGTATCCGGTCCGGCAGCACGGATTTGGGCATGATGGCGGCAAAGCCCAGCATCACGCCGCCATGATAACTGCTCATCATGGTCGAGTCGCTGGTGAGAACGATCCTCTTGCCGGAATTATTTGCCATTTTTTGTAGGGCTCCTATTTCATAAGGCCCTCTTCCTGAAGGCAGATAATGTTGTTGGATCTGCTGCCCGGGACGGGAGCCCAATAAGTTTTTATCGGATTGCCTACTTTTCTGCAAATTGTGCAAGAGAAATCGTTAGCGGAGATCAACGAACGCATTCGCGACGGCTCGGTTCGCGTCGTCACAGCCGAGCAGATGCCCGATATTGTGGATGAACTCGGACCCGCCGGAGCGGTGCGAGAGGTGGATGTTGTAACTACGGGAACCTTCGGGGCCATGTGCTCTTCGGGCGTATTTCTCAACCTGGGCCACAGCGACCCGCCCATAAAGATTGCCAGAGCTTTCCTGAACAAGGTGGAAGCCTACGGTGGCGTGGCTGCCGTCGATCTTTTCCTTGGTGCCACCCAGCCGTCCATTGACCGGGGCATCGAGTACGGTGGTGCTCATGTAATCGAAGACCTCGTGGCAGGCAAACAGATCGACGTGGAAGCGGAGGGTGCAAGCACGGACTGCTACCCTCAGACGGAACTGGAGACATCGCTGCGATTGGAGGACTTCAACCAGGCGATGATGGTGAACCCGCGCAACGCCTACCAGCGTTACAATGCCGCCACCAACACATCGGACCGAACGCTGCACACCTACATGGGAACACTTCTGCCGCGCCTCGGCAACATCCACTACAGCGGTGCAGGAGTTCTGTCGCCTCTTTCCAACGACCCGAATTTCGACTACGTCGGCATGGGAACGCGCATATTTTTGGCGGGAGCGCAGGGCTTCGTCATCGGGTCCGGCACACAGCACAACCCGCAGAACAATTTCTCAACCCTGATGGTCACGGGCGACCTGAAGAAGATGAGCAATCGCTACCTTCGAGCCGCGACCTTCCACAAATACGGGCCGAGCCTGTATCTCGGCATCGGCATTCCCATTCCCGTCCTGAATGAAAAAATCGCCAGAAATACGGCTGTTCGCGACCGAGACATCACCGTTCCCGTGGTGGATTACGGCATCCCCCGCCGCGACCGCCCATCTTTGAAGATGGTGAGCTACGAAGACCTGAAGTCGGGCATGATCGACCTCAATGGAAAAGAGGTCACCACGTCGTCTCTCTCCAGCTTCCACATGGCTCGCGAGATCGCATTGGAGTTGAAGGTGCAGGTGGAGCAGGGCGAGTTCCTGCTCAGCCAGGCTGTAGAGCCCCTCTCGCGCGTGGGCAGCTCCCGGCCCATGAAGCAGACCAAGGAGTCGCCGAATGTGGGTGACGTCATGAGCCGCGACATAGTCTCCGTGCGCGAAGACATTCAGGTGGACGAAGCGGCCAAGCTGATCGTGAGCGGAAGCTTCGATCATCTCCCGGTGGTCTCAAAAGACGGAAGGCTGATGGGCATCATCACCGCCTGGGACATCTCCAAAGCCGTTGCCGGCGGAAAGCCCACCAAGATCGCAAATATCATGACAAGGCGGGTTTATTCGGCTTTGGTCGACGAGCCTATCGAGCTGGCGGCCCGCACCCTGGACACGCACAGCATATCGGCATTGCCGGTCGTGGACAAGGACAACAAGGTGATAGGAATGATTACGAGCAACCATCTCTCTCGGCTTTTGGCCAGGAGGCGGTAGAGATGAAGTTAATGCTGCACGTGTTCCCCGGAATCGTGCGCTATCCCCTCATCGCCTCGGTCATTCTCGAGACCTCGGCCCTGGTGAACATTGAGCGGGCCAGCATCGATGCCGTGAGCGGCGAGATCGTCCTGGAAGTCCCGGCTGAAAAGTGCAATGAGGTCAAGGAGGCATTCGAGCGGCGCGGCGTTCGTGTCGTGCCCCTGGAGATCCCGGTCGTGCGGGATGAGAACGAATGCGTGCACTGCGGGGCGTGTGTATCCATCTGCCCCACCGGAACTTTCCGCTTCGAGGACTGGCTGGTGGTCGCGGATTCCGGCAAATGCATCCAGTGCGGAGCCTGTGTCATGGGCTGCCCGCAGCGCGCCTTAAAATTGGTCTTAAAATAGCTTCCCTTTTGCGCCCCCCAACGCGCAATTTTTCTCCGCATTTTTTCCTGGCGGCTTATTTTTAGCTAACCATATTTGCCGACCGTTTTTTGTCGATCGAATTTGGCTCATAATCTTTGGCTTGAGGTTCTTTATATTATTTTTTCCATCCATTTGGTTTATTTTATCCGACTTGTCGAAATCTGAGTCTCATGCCCCGCTTGCCGAAATCTGGATTATCGCACCCGGTTTCCGGAATCTGAATTTCATATCCTGCTTGAAGAACCCGTATTTTTCGTACCGTCTTTTGGAAATCCGAATTTTCGTATCCGGCTTCCCCGGAATTAGGCTCGAAGAAATCGTCCAGGTCACAAAATATTTTTTAGTAAAATTATATTAATATTATGATTTTGGTTTATACGTTTTGGATTTGACTCAATCGCGGATACACAATATTTATTTTAATTCGACGATCGCTTTTATTAATGCGCAAATCTGCTCGCGCAGGAATTATTTAGCTGGGTTAAAATTGCATTTCTCACATCCGCCTGATTTATTCTTCTGCAAATATAGGAATGCGCAGGCTTAATTGAATTTTCTGCCATCCTCAATAAAAAAAGTCGACATTTTCAGACATCTCATGATCGGCTCTGGATTTGGTGGGCATCCCTCTGATTGAAAACCGGACAATTATTATTTATCTAAATTTAACTTTATATTGTAAATCTGCAAACAATTTAAAGAAATAGAAGATTATATATGCATGAAAGGTTAATACTAAAGAAATAGGCAGGATAAGTATATTTTAATGTAGGTAGGGGAATAAGGGATGCATACAATGATTCTGGGTATCGCAAGAAGAATAAGATTTATGCTCGCATCATGTTTGAATGCGAATTTTGCTGATTTTATCACATCAAAATATATTAAAGTTTTAGTTCGTAATTCACAATTTTTACCAATTTTAACTGTTAATCATTTAGGCGGTGAGAGATTTGGCTGCAGATAAAATTGTTTCATCCCTGGGCTCCTTTGCAGAGATCTTATCAGATCCAAAGGGCTACGATCCTGAGAGCTTGCGAAGTCTCTCGCAACAGGCACCTTCCCCCGTCTCTTCTTTTATCCAGGCGACTCTTTCCTCGGATGAAGCCGCCATGCAAAGCAATTTTTCCGCACTTTCCGATCATGCATCCCGCACCAACAGCTTTGAAGGCTGGCACAATTTGGCCAGGCTTGCCCACCGCCTTTTTTTTAGCCAAGCCGCTATCGAATATTACGAGCAGGCGGCACGCATAGCCGAGGTTCATTTCGACAAAACGAAAACGGCGCTGGCGCTATGCGGCCTCGGCAGCCTTTATTCTGAAGTGGAGGACTGGGACCGGGCCGGAGCCTGTTACGAAAAGGCCGAGCAGTGCCTGAAGGAAGGCAGCCGGACCTCCCTTGTCCCATCGATGCAAAGAGAACTGGGCCATGTCTATCAGAAACGAGGCGAATTCGGCAAAGCGATGAAATGCTTTTGCAGGGTTTTGGAAGAGATCGGACCCGAAGACAGATCCGGCAGAGCTGAAACCCTCAGCCGCTTGGGGGAGCTGCACCGGCTGCAGGGCGACAGTGCCGCTGCGCTTGAATATTATCAAAAATGCCTGAGCGAGCAGGAGCGGTGCGGGGATAAAAAAAGCGCTGCAGCAACGCTCTCATCGCTTTCTTCAATCTACCAGTCGCAGGATAAAGACAGCAGGGCGCAGGGCTGCATCGAGACTGCCCTGCACTATCTCGAAGAGATCGGGGATGAAGCGGGAGCCGCGCGCCTGAGAAACCGGCAGGGGCAGTTCTTCCTGCAAGATGGAGACTATTCGCGGGCTATAGAGTGCTTTGCATCAAGCGCCGCGATCCTGGAAAAGATCGGCGACAGCGAGGGAGCGGCCTTTGCCTGCAGCCGACTGGGACAGGTCCGCCAGGAGCAAGGCTTTTTTGAGGAGGCAGCCGGGCATCTGCAAAAGTCGGTGCAATTGCAGGAATTGGCCGGGGACAATTGCGGCATGGCGGAAGGGCTGGCAAGCCTGGGAAAGATATTCTACCGTTCCGGTCGGCTTGAGGAGGCTATCGGATGCTACGATAGATGCCTGCAGATCCAAGAAGAGCAAAAAGACGCCAATTTGGCCGAGACTCTTGTCAGTTTGGGATTCATTCATGCCGATCGCAGGGATTGGACGCGGGCCATTGATTGCCTGCAAAGGTCGGCGGATCTTCTCTTGGCCGGAGGTGAACCGCTTGCCTCGGCAAAAGCGCTCTCCAATTTAGCAAGCATCTACCACATGAAGGGAGAATTGAACGAGGCCAAGGGCATCTATAACCGCGCTCTGGAGATCCAGGAGACGGGCGGCGATATGCAGGGGGCGGCCAACACGCTCTCAAACCTTGGACTGATCCATCAGGCGCAAGGCGACCTGGAACTGGCTTTGGATTGCTTGCAGCGCAGCCTCGAATCCAAGGAAGATCTGGGCGATGTGCAGGGCGCAGCCGGAACCCGCCTGAACCTGGGACTATGCTGTCAGTTCAAAGGAGATTATGATAGCGCAGAGGAAAACTTCAAGGAAGCCATGCAGTCCTTCGAGGACATGGGGGATCTGCAGGGGACAGCCACCGCTCAGAATAATTTGGGAAACCTTTGCGCCGACAGAGGCGACGGCCTCGGTGCAATGAGATATTACAGCTCATGCCTCGAAGCGAGGAAAACGATAGGCGACAAGGGCGGGATGGCGGCTGTGACAGGCAACCTGGCCGCGATTTGCTGCCGACTGGGCCAGCGAGAGAAGGCATTGGCATACTATCAGCAAAGCCTGGAAGCCTTTCGGAAACTGGGAGACCGGCAGGGCGAGGGCAATTCGCTCCTGGGCCTGGCCGGCCTGAAAGTGGAAGCCTGTCTGATGGATGAAGCCATGCAGCTTTACCAGTCATGCCTGGCTATCCAAAAGGAGCGGGAAGATCCTCAAGCTGTGATCACTGTTCTTGCCGGGATGACGGATGTCTGCGGAAAGCGCGGCATGTGGCAGGAGGCACAGGCCCAGTGCATCGATGTCTTGAGCTTTGTGCGCTCGTTTGGCGATTTTGCGGCGGCGGCAACGGTTTTATGCAGCCTCGGCAATATTCGCTCGGAGCTGGGCGATTGGGATGGGGCGCTGCGCTGCTACCAGGAGAGCCTGGAGATCCTGGAACGGCTGGGAGACCATTGGAACCGGGCCGTGGCTCTCAACAATCTTGGAAACATCTGCTACCAGCGAGGAAAATGGTCTGCAGCTTTAGATTACTATGACAGCAGCCTGAAGGGCTTTGAGCGCTCGGGCGACGTTGGGAGCGAAGCGTCAGTCTTGAGCAACGTGGCCAGCATCTGCTTCAAGACAGGTGACTGGAACCGTGCGTTAGAGGCTTACCAGAGGAGCCTGGACCTCTTTGAGAAGCTGGATGACGCAAAGGGCGAGTCTCGCGTCCTCGGTAATCTCGGAACCTTCTATTTGCGCCGGGGCGAACGCTCTCTTGCCGTGGAGCACTTTATGCGCAGCCGGGATATTTTAAAGCGGCTGGGAGACCGCGAGGGCGCAGCCGAGATGCAGTCCAATATCGACATGGTCAAAGCCAGCCAGGGAGAGGTCCTTTCCTCGCTCGACGATTATTATAAACAGCTCTCGGAGCTGAAGGCCGTCGGCGACCTATCCGGCCAGGCAGAGGTTCTCTCCGCCATCGCCGGAAGCTATTCCGACAGATTCCAGTGGGATGAAGCACTCTCCAGCTATAAAGAAAGCCTGGCGCTCTTCGAGGAGACAGGAGAGGTCTTCAATCAGGCCCAAATCATGTTCAATACGGCTTTGGTCTTGAAGGACAAGGGCGATCTGGCCTTATCTGCGAGAGTTCTGGAAAAAGCCTTGAAGACCTTCCAGGATCTTGACGCCGTCCCTTGCATTGCACTATCCAGGATGAGCCTCGGAACCGTCATGGGACTGTGCGGAAAGGAAAAAGAAGCCAACTCTCATTTGAGCGAGGCCCTAAAGCTACTGGAGAGTCTCGGAGCCATGCCGGACCTGTGCGAGGGCTATCTTGCTCTGGGAACCTTCAAGCTGGGCGCGAATCAACTCTTGGAGGCCAAATTCTATCTGTCCCAGGCCGAGACGCTCATCTTCCGTACCGACTACCAGCCCCTAAAGATTCAGCTTTATAGCGCCCAGGCGGACCTCCACCTGGCTGAGAAACGCTATCGTGATGCGGAAATCTACTTTGAGAAAGCCCTGACGCTGGCCCGCAGGCTCTCCAACACACTGGAGGAGGCTCGCGCCCTGGGGAGACTCGGACGGCTGGCTCTGGAAAAGAAGGACTACAAAGATGCCATGACCAGGCTGCAGCAGGCTTTGGCCTCATTCCAGCGCCTGGGAGCAGCTTACGATACTATGATAATTTATAATGATCTGGTCGCCCTCTTCATGGGAGAGAGGGACTATGCAAAAGCCAAGGAGATGGCCACGCTTCTGGAGAGGCAATCAAGGCTCCTCGGATATCCGGATCTGGCAGAAAAGGCGTCAATTGCTCTGGAAAATTGCACATCCAAGGCTTCATCATTTGAGGCGGCGGCAGCTCACGTTGCCGATTTTGGCGCATCTGCTGAGCAGATCGTCGCATTCCATGCATCCGAATACCGCAAGCCCGGCATGGGCAACGAAGCACAGGAGTTCCAGATACAAACTGACGGCATCATCGGCATCAATGCTCAAGAAAATGCCAAGGAGAGCCTGCAAAAGAAGGCTCAAAACCTGGATTATGAAATCCTGTTGGAGAGACATCCTGCATCATACGAGAGCGGCAAGCATAATTGATGGGGGGATGGGGCTAAAAAAAGGTTAAAAAAGTTAAGAAAGGTTTAAAAAAAAAGTTAAGAAAGGTTTAAAAAAAAAGTTAAGAAAGGTTTAAAAAAAAAGTTGAAAAAGGTTGAAAAGGTTAAAAAAAGGTTAAAAAAATTGGCCGCGCTCGATCCTTGCCAAAAATAGTCCCAATCAGGAGCGGACCGAGGAGATAATGCAATAAAATCTTTCATCAGCAATTCGTTTTTTCAAAATTTTAAGAGGATTGAATCTCCTGAAATCGTTTTATACTGATGTGATCATCGCAAGTGTCTATTAATATTATCTAAGCCTTGTACTGCCTGGAGTGTTAAAATGAGACTTAGAGTAATCAGCGCAAGGACCGAAATTCCCAACTTAAATCCCAATGAGAAAACGGTACATCTGGCTTTCCGCGCCAGCAATGTGGATTTCCTCAATCTGATGCAAAGATGCCCCAGGCTGAGAATGATTCAGGTGCCGCCATCCTACCACAAGACCCTGTCCAATGCCATTCAGGTATTCATGGAGATGCAGGGAATCGATATAGTAGAAGGCGACGTGTGGGGCCACAGAAAAGACCTGGATGAGTACTACACGGTGGACGAAACCATATTGAATGAGATCAATGCCCTGGCCGCGGGCGGCGCGACAGCCGAGGATGTGGCGGATCAGATTCAAAAGAAGTCCAGAATCAGCGCGGATCTGATCAAGTATCTCGCCAGGGCCAAAATTACCGTTTAGAGTCCGGATGGCAGATCCGGCTCTCCTTCCCTTTCGAACTCTCACCCCCACTATTTTTTGACTTGCTTGCAGGCAGAGCCGGCATTCCTGATGCATCCCAACAAAAGTTTTTGAGAACAAAAGCTTTAAGAACAAAAGTTCTGAGAACAACAGTCTTATGAAGATTGAGAACTTAATCTATCTCCACAAAATATTGAATGATATCCAAATTATCCTGGGAAAGATCCGGAGATAGATATGCAAAATCTCAAGCGTGCTCTCTTGGCCAGGCATCTTGCCATGATGTCCATCTGCGCAGTGATCGGCGCAGGATACTTGCTGGGAGCCGGTGCTGCCATCAATGCGGCAGGCCCGGCGGTTCTGATCTCCTATGCCCTGGGAGGGCTCGTGACGCTGCTCGTCGTGGCCCTTTTGGCGGAGATGGCATCGGGCATGCCCGCTGCCGGATCGTTCCAGTTTTATGTGAGTCTGTCGCTTGGCGGCTACGCAGGATTCATCACCGGCAGCACCTACTGGCTGGCGTTTCTCCTCGGCCCGGCCACAGAAGCAATAGTGGCGGGCGAAATTTTGCATTCATGGTTCCCGGCGATCCCAAACTGGGCGTTTTATCTCCTTATCGCGGCGCTGGTTGTGGCGGTGAACGGCGCGGGTGTTCTGCTCTTCGGCGAGACGGAGTTCTGGCTCGGCATGATCAAGACTCTGGCTCTGGTCGCCTTTATCCTGGTCGGGGCGGCATCGTTGCTCGGCTACACCGGAATGCTGGGCGGCCTTTCCGGCATTGACGGCATGGGAGTCGCAGGCGCGTCTCCGGGCTGGGGAAGCTTCGCGCCGATGGGATTGGCCGGAATCCTGGGGGCTATGATGATCGTAATCTTCGCCTACGGCGGAGCCGAAGCCATCGGCATGGCATCGGAGGAGAGCCTGCGCCCCGAGAAGGATATTCCCAGGGCGCTTATCGGCAGCACTCTGGCCATAATCGCCCTCTACATGATCTCGACTGCGGTTCTGGTGAGCATTCTTCCTATGAGCCAGGCCGGAATCAGCACCAGCCCGTACACCGATGCCTTTCGCATTCTTCTTGGTCCGGGAGCGGCCACTGCCATGAACTTCGTGGTCCTGACAGCCGCCCTTTCCACCATCGGCATGGGAGTCTATGCCACGTCCAGGGTTTTGTTCTCTCTTTCACGAGACGGCTATGTATCGTCCGCGTTTTCTCATGTTGGAAGTGCGGGCACGCCGTTACCGGCCATTGCAGCTTCCGGCGCAGTGCTTTTTCTTGGGGCTCTTGTATTCTATCTCTTTCCCGCCTTTGCCTATCTGTGGCTGGCCAGCCTATCCGGATTTGGATTTCTCTTCTCCTGGCTGATGATCGCCTTGAGCCAGCCAAAGCTGCACAGCATCCTGCTGGAGGGCAGTCCGAATAAATCGAACTGGAAAGCGCCCTTTTTCCCGCATTTGCAGCGATTGGCGGTTCTTCTGATGCTGGCCATTTTCGCTGCGCAGGCATTGATCCCCGGCGGAAGAATCGTGCTTCTTTCTGGTGCATTGTGGCTCGTTGCAGTATCAGTCTATTATCTGGCTGCGTTCAAAAGAGGATTTGAGTAATCATGATCTAACAGCCACCCATTTCAAAAATGCCTCGAGGTCTCAAGCGTTCAAATAACGGATTTAAAAAATCCATACAGAGAGTATGGTGGTCAAGCAAATCAAGGGCAGGAAATTCAGGATGAGGCATAATGGGTGAGGTCTTACCTGTAATCGGCAAATTAATATGGGGCCGCACTGTATGCAATAACTCTGACATAACCCTCATCTTAATCATCATACTGAGTGGTTTCCTGTCCACATTTAGCTTAGCCTTGGTGACAATCCTGCTGCCAAGCATATCGGTTACGTATAACATCGGAACAAGCCTGGCCTCATGGGTTTTGCTCTTTCCGTTCCTGCTGAATATGAGCTTTGGGCTCGTCGTGGGGAAGATCGGCGACAAGATTGGATTTAAGAGAATTTTCTTATGGGGCATCTTTCTTTTTACCATCGGCTCCCTCCTATGCGGAACATCCGTTGGAATTTACATGCTGATAGCCTCCCGCGGCCTTCAGGCCATCGGGGTTTCCATGTTCCTGACTGTGGGGATTGCCTCCATTTATGGCCGATTGCACACGGATCTTCAGGGCAGAGCTATGGGCTGCTTGACTGCTCTTGAGTCGCTCGGTGCGGCTGCGGGCTTTTTTTTCGGAGGATTGATCGACCATCAATTCGGCTGGAAATGGGCGTTTCTGATAACGATTCCTGCGGCATGTGCAATCCTTTTGATAGCATCCGTTGTCATGCCGAAAGATGAAAAGCGCTGCGAGAATGGAAGGCTGGACATTCTTGGGGCGGCTATCGTGACGGTATCATTTTTTGCGCTTACATTCAGCTTTAACATGGGCAAAGAGTTTGGATGGACA
>Ga0074195_1001048_pt1 | contig 43348 bp, 35 predicted proteins | sample EPASupsiteHSE623_FD_64525 | JGI IMG/M metagenome (GOLD analysis project Ga0074195, IMG submission 64525) | Bioremediated contaminated groundwater from EPA Superfund site, New Mexico - Sample HSE6-23 | ecosystem: Environmental > Aquatic > Deep subsurface > Groundwater > Contaminated ...
TTCGCATTAACGGTTTGAACGCTCATTAATTTTCTTGCTATCGGTTTCTCACGGTTCGATGTGCTTAAATGCTGCTGTATGTGTATTTCGAGTTCAGAAAAGACTCATGCCACGATGGACAATCCCGCATATAAATATAATTTTATAAAACAAATAACCGCCAGCACCGAATTTACAAATTCTATTTAAATTATTCTTACTGAAATGTGATATAATGAGTAGAAATATCATTCGTATAAGCAATCCAAAAATATAGAATTTGGCACAGCCTTACTGCGAAATGTGGGCTGAATCATTATGCTGCGGCATCTTACAGGCCTCGCTGCTGGGTGTGCCGCCGCCGTTTGGCTCGATTGAGTTAAGGGGATCTGGCCAGGAGCTAGGTTATTATTATTTGGCCAGAGTAAATCTGATCGGGCGTATTGTCATGCACCTGGCTTTTATCAAAGGGATCGGGAAAAAGCGTGCCCATGTTGTAAATGCCGCCTCCGGCCTTTGTCGCAGCATTCTTTGATATGATGTTTCCTCCCGCAACTGTCAATCTGCCAGCGTTAAAAATGCCTCCACCACAGTTGGCTTTATTTCCAGATATTGTGCTGGCGCCATTCACAGTCATCTCAGCCGGGACAAAGATGTATCTTATAGTGGTTTCCGGTGGCAATGGGAGCATCTTTATTACCTTGAAATAATTGCAGATCCCGCCGCCAGTATTCGTGGCAGTGTTTCCGGTTATCGTGCAGCCCGTCAATGTTACATCATCTTCATTGGCAATGCCCCCGCCGTTTGCCGCAGTATTCCAGGAAATGGTGCTGGCAGTTGCGGTCACGCTGCCATAATCATTTGAGATGCCACCACCGTAGTTGGCAGTGTTTCCTGATATCTTGCTGCTCTGAATCGTTAACGTGCCATAATTGCATATGCCACCACCGTGACCGCTATCTGAAACGCTGCCCGTTGTTGCAGTGTTTCCAGATATGGTGCTGCTCTGAACGGTTAATGTGCCATAGTTGTTGAAGATTCCCCCGCCGCGGCCATTGGTTGCGATGTTTCCGGAAATAACGCAGTTTGCGACCTTCAAAACTGCTCTGTTGTTATAAATGCCGCCGCCATTGGATGATGTCTGCCTGGCTCCGCCGTTTTTAATTGTCAATCCGGATAGGCTGATGTCCGCGGTTAGACTATCGGACCCGACATGAAATACCGAACCAGCTCTATTGCCATCGACAATTGTTTTGGCAGAGCCTGCTCCCTTTACGGTCAGCGACTTATCGATTTTGACGTTTTCCTTGTAAGTTCCGGCGGCCACATTTATGGTGTCGCCGGACTGTGCTGCGTTCACTGCCCCCTGGATCTTGTTGGTACTTGAAGTTGGGTTGACGTAATAGCCCAGAGCGCTGGATATTCCGGCGCCTGTTGAATATTTTTTGGCAGCTGTATTAAGGTCGTACTCAGTGCCGTAGTTCGAGGTTCTGGTCGAGGTCTTTGCAGTTCCCGTCGTCAGCACATATTTTCCTGTACTGGTAAAAGTCCCCGTAGCATGCTCCTTTTGTACTACCTGTGTGGTCGTTCCTGATGAGGCAGTCTCGCTCAATTTCGATAATGTGGCCTTGCCGCCGGAGATGCCTTTAAGAGATGCTGTTACGCTATACGTTCCACTGCTGTCCTTCGAGCTGCCATAGATCTTGATGGAATTCGCCGCCCCGGAGGTTGCCGTCTGACTCGCTGAAAGGAGAGATTTTGTGGCCACGGCCTTTCCATAGTATCCAGTTATGGAGACGCAATCCCCTGCAAGCGAGCCCTTGTATTCCTCAAGGCCCACGCTCGCCAAGAGCGTTGTTCCAAAAGCCGAAGTCGCTGTGCACTTGATTGAGTCTGCCTTGGGAACTGTCAGCCATTGCTCGGCTGAGAGCTGGGTCACCTCGGCGACGCTTCCCTCTCGGGGAAGAACCCTTGAGCTGTAGGTGAGGCCGTCAATGGCATTGACCACTTTTGCATAAACGCTGGCGCTTTTGCCTGACGCATCCTTGACCATATGCGTCTGTTCGAACTTTGCAATCGGTCCCATTATTGCGGTTGTTGGTGATAGGTCTCCGCCACTAATCGTTATTTCGCTATTTACAGCAGAGTCCTTCAGAACCCCAAAATTCATAGAGATACAGCCGCTTTCACCACTGCCACCACCTGAGACAGTGACTTGAATGCAGCAAGCGCCCTGGATGAGGGCTAAAACAATCAGATAGATCGCGAATCCTCTTTTCAAAGAGACCACCACCGGATCAGCCCCTTGGGATGAGCAAAAAAAACCCATCATGCGTCACCTTTCAGCGAAAAGCATCTTCCTGATGAATAGCAGTCCCAAGGCTGCAGTCACCCATCCTGTTGCTGGAGTGCGGCTGGCAAGCTCTGAGGACAATGCATTCGTTTTGTCCTGCATCATCACGGCCTGCGCGTCGGCTGGCCAGAGGGGACCAGTCTCTTCGGATTCTGTTTCGTTATATCCCTGCGATCTGGCGATGTTCAGGGATAGATTGTAGTTGTACATGTCCCCAGTTTGATAGTAGTATTCTGCTACGTTGACCCAGGCAGGAGTATAGCTCTTGTCAAGTATCAGAGCATTGTGCAATCCATCCCAGGCATCGCTGTAGCGTCCGAGCTTGATTGATGATCTGCCCTTGTTGCTCCATGCCACATTGTTGTACATGTCGCTGGATATGGCCAACGTGTAGTAATCGATGGCTTTTTCATCCTGTCCATGACCGGCCAGCACCACTCCCAGGTTGTTCAAGGCAGGGGAGTAGTCGGAATCGTTCTTCAGGGAGCGATTGAAGCAGTCCAGGGCTTCTTCTATCTGTCCCATGTGGTACAGGGCCACGCCCTTGTTGTTCCAGAAAATTGTGCCATCAGATTCAGAGATATTCAGAGCCCTGTCAAAGCACGAGATGGCTTCGCTGTAATTTTTCAGAGCTATGTGCGCGACGCCCATGTTATTCCAGGGATCGACAAAGTCCGGGGACTCGTTGATTGAGCGATTGAAGTACTCGACTGAACGGTTGGCATAGCCACGATGATAAGCACTGATGCCATAGCTGTTCAAGGTTGGAGCATCGAGATCCAGATCATCAACAGATGTCTGGTTCTCAGATCCATTGGACAGGTTTTCTCCGTCCGGCAAAATTTCAGATTGATTCCATCCAAGAATTGCAGAGAGATCTAATATATTGGGATTATCGCGGCTGTTATTATCTTTTGAGGCACTCCCAGAAAGCTCTTGTGCACCTGCTGGTGATGTTGAGCAGGCAGATGCCAGCAGCAGTGCTGCAAAGATGCCAAAGGCGATGAATTTTGATCTCTCAGAACAGGTCATAATTGTCATAAGTCTATAGCGAATATTCGTACAAAAACGTTTTGTACTTCGAATTAATTCTTCCCCGCATCCGTGAACTCGATATCCTTCTGGGTCTGGAATGAGCCCGTGTACTTCTGATCGGCTTTGATCTTCTTGTAGAACTTGGCGTACTTGGTCTGGATGTTCCAGGTCCCGTCGAATGCCTGATCTGTCTTGTATTTCAGCGTATTGTTGGCAAAGGTGTTACTGCTCACGCTTGAGGTCTCGCTCTTGTCCACGTGGCTCAGGTTGAACCTCTCAGTGACCGAGGCCCCCATGCCTCCGTGAAATGTGGGTGAGGCCACAGTCTTGTGTCCCTTGAGATTGCCATCAAAGACCAGATCCTTCTTCTCTGTGAAGCTGTCCACCGGCCCCGTGCGATCGACACATCGCATGGTCTCCAGGCTTATTGAGCCGTTGCCAATGATCTTCTCATTGAATTCCATTGTCGATCCCAGGATGGTATCCTTGATTGAGACCTCCCCGCTGCCTCTGACTGATGAGGACTCTATGAAGAGCATTCCGTTTCCGGATGATCTTGCCACGGTCTGCGTGGACTCAGTGGACTCGACGGAGTTGACTGTGCTCCAGTGGATTAGATAGGGACCACCCTCAGCGGTGCTCGATCCGTCTGAGATCTTGACGGAGAGGGGCATGTAGGTCCCGGCCCCCCTGCCGGGAATGCTGCCGCTCCAGTATCCGTCCTGGGGATTGCCGGACTCGAGAGACAATGCACAGTCGTAGACTCGGTCTACACCCTGCATATCCTGTTTGGTGAGTGGCAGATCGGATAGACCGTACTTCACGAGAGCGCTCTTTACGCCCTCTGGGCTGATCAGGTGTACTGTCACCTTAACAGGCTCATTGGCGGCGGGCTGAGACGGGAGGGCATTGACATCTAAAATGCTTATGGCCCCGTGCTCTGAGCCCGTTACTCCCTCGATGGATAGCTCGTAGTCCTTGGAGCCTTTCATGGCATCAGAGCCACGTGGAGCTAACCCTTGGTCGCCGTCCGATTGGGTGACGTTTTCTCCCTGGGCCGGACCATTGTTGCCGTTATTGATCCCGAGAAGCCTTTCGACATAACGGAGCAGGCTGGAAATTCTGTCAAGTATCGCGTTGTTCTGTTCTTTCGCAGTGCGATCGACATCGCGGGCCATGACCTTTGAGACCTCTCTTTCCGTCTCCTCTTGAGCAGGCAGATTGAAGGGCATGCTCACATTGCCAAAGCGGATCTGGGCAGAGGTAGTGCTCACCGCCAGGGGCTGATCGGACTTCGAGTCCTCTGCAGAAGAGGCCTGGCCGGGAGAACTGAGGAGCTTGAGGCTCAGTGGGAAGCTGCCCTTCACTGAAGACCTGTCCTGGGTGAAGCCCTCCACTGTGATGGTGTCCTCAATCGCCTCACTCACAGTCTTTTGGGCGGTCACAGTCATCTGCCGTTTTGGCGAGAGGAAGTCAATGGTGCCTATGGGCCCCAGATGTTTGCTGATAACAAATATGCCGTTGAGTGGAACCATGCCCGTATTGGCCACGGTGCAGGTGATCTTGCAGCTCTCGCCCGGAACTGCTGCAGCCGGAGAGGAGCTCGCGAACACTTTGAGAGCGGCAACCACGCAGGTCGCCCGGACGCTTGACTGTTCAAAATGAGTGAGACCCAGTGAGTCCTTTCCAAGGGCCTCAAACAAAATGCTACAATTTCCAGAGATCTGGGTCTTGGTATCTATCACCCGGAACTCGCCTGGTGAAAGATCTCCGAGAGCCGCAATGGTTGAGCCGTTCAAGGTTATGACTACATCGTCCAGGCGATCGTCGCCGGTGTTGCTGACTAGAACGTTGACCTCAGCCTCCTCGCCCGGACAGGCCTCAACCTCAGAGGGCATGGCCTTGATGGTGATGCCTGGCTCTATGGACTGCAGCCTTACCCCAGCACTGTCATTGGCTTCAAAACCATTGCTGTCAAAGCCTCTGGCTGTTACATTGATCCAGGTGGTCGAGTTCTTGCTGTAGATTGCCGCCATCTCTATAGATTTTCCGGCAGGCAGATCCTTCAGAATCCTACGGTTTCCGTCTCCTTCCAGTGTGATGTTCTGTAAAGTCTCCTCGCCGATGTTGCTCAAGAGCCATGTAACCTCGGCAGGCTCGCTCGGATAAATCCTGACCTCGGAAGGTTTTCCCTGGATGCTAAGGGCAGATGAGAGCGCCTGAATTGAGAGGTTTTCGCTGGCATAGACCTCATCTCCTGCCGAGTCCCGGGCGACGGCAGTGACTCGATCTTGAATGCTCTGGGTGATCACAATCTCCCTTTGCAGCTCTTCAGTTGAGCCTGCGGGAAGCTCGGCAATTCTGCCGATATCGCCATTGTCGTCCCGGACGACTATATCGGTGAGGTTCACCTTGCCGTTATTCTCCAGCCGAACCTGCAAGTTGACTCTATCGCCCCGGTGGACTCTATTTTGAGCGACTACTTCGAGGTGCAGCGATGGCGAGATCAGCCAGACCTCTGTTGATGAATTGTTGGTGTAGAGTCTGCCGCCAGCATCTCTGGCCCGCACCTCGGCTGAGAGCAACGTATTGTTCGTCAGGAAAAAGGCTCCGTTCAGATACAGCTCTCTACCAGAGGGGAGATACTTCGTCGAGGCGACCTTTCCTGCGCAGGTGATCTGCACATCAGACAGCTCTGCAGCTCCGGTGTTTTTCGCAGTGCATCGATAGCTCACAACCTCGCCCGCTCTGCCATCTGTTTTGTTGGCAACCACATCGATCTGCAGCGGCGAGGCGTCCATTTCAACCGAACCATCTTCAGCTGTCGAGGCAGAACCGCCTGAAGAGGCAAAAGCTGTGTTTTGGGCTGGTGCAGACTTCGTGCTCAGCACCGCGTCCTCGGAGGCCGCAGGCGCAGCGCTTTTGGCAGGAGATATGTACTCGACGCGTGCCGATACGACCGCATCATCAGGGTCGAGGGCGGTGACCTCCAGGTCCTGCGACGAGCCCGTCAGAGCGAGCACCTTCTTCTCGCCGCAACTGAGGCCTGAGAGCCTGCCTAGAGTTCTTCCCTTGCCACTGATCTGGACCTGATGAAGCTCTAAGGCGCCGGTATTCTCCAGGTAGACCTTGGAAGTTGCTGCATCCAGATAGACTGTGGCCAAAATTGAGGAACTGCTGGATGCGAGACTTTGCGGCAAATCTTTTGTTTCCTTTTCTTTCATAGAATAGTCTGGAGTGGAAGGGGGGACTGATTTCAATTCGAGGGGAGACAAAAGATCAGTTGAAGGCGTCTTTGGAGAGCTGACGTCGGGATTGCTAGGGAACAGATAGAACAGAGATGGCACTAGAACGATCAAGAACATGGCTACGCCCAGGAGTGCTGGACTGACCTTGTGGTCAAGCCTCCCCCGAGGTAGTTTACTCTTAAAGCTACCTCTTCTCATGCCTCTACTCCCTTTCTTCCCCTGTCAGACTATCCCTTGCCGGAATCTGAATCGTTTATTCCGGCTGATTTAAATAAGACTAAATCCCTTCTTTAGGAATTTTATATTCCAATCTATAAATGCGTTTCGGATGTTTAGGGGAAAAAGGCAGGACATACATAATCATAGTATTATAGCAAAAGAGATATACTTGACAGTACGTGTGCAGGTTCTCTCAATCTTGACCACCATGCCACCTCTCTAAAATTTTAGAACCAGAACTGAGGTAATTAGGAGGGAGGCAAAAGCCTAAACCAGAAATGGGAAAGAAATGAGCTTTCGACCTTTGCCAAGTACTATCTACGTCAATCAACGTATTTAAGGATTTCTATTCCCTCATATTTTCGCCAGATCGAAGACCCAGCGGCTGACTCCAGGAGCGATATTGCCGCAACGACGAGATCGAATAACCTCCAGGCCCATATCTTCGTACCCCCTTTGAAGCGACTCGATCTGTTGGCGTTTCTTGAATGTGTAAATGTGCAGTCGCCCTCCGGGCTTCACCAGTGGCAAGGCCGTCTCAAGAATATAGTCTCTGCCGTAGGGTGCGGGGATGACCGCCCTGTGAAAATCCGTTCTAAGAAACCTGGCCATCTGAAATGCATCCGCGTTTACTATCGCGATCATTTTGTCTACTTTATTCCGTCTGGCATTCTTCCTAAGATAGCGGCAAGCCTCGCGATTCTTCTCGATAGCAAGAACGCGAGCGCCGCGAGCAGCCAGGTGAACAGCAAAGGGGCCTACCCCCGCGAAGGGAAGCAGCACATCTTCTCCTGCGTTCACCTGACGAGCTATTCTCATCCTCTCATATCCAAGGCGGCTGCTGAAAAATACAGATGAGACATCGAGGTCGTAGAGAAACCCGAATTCCCTATGTGTGGTGACGGTATTGTCCCTGCCGGCCAGAACCTCAAAGCTGGCCACCCTCTCATCTCCATGCAGCTTAGAGGTCTTATTCAGAACGGTGTGAATGCTCTTTCCGGAGGAGAGAACGGCCTCTGCCACCGTCTTCTTGTAAGGCGCGAGCAAAGGATCAAGCGAGATTATGGCGATGTCCCCGATGACCTGAAAGCGATCGGAGAGTCTTTCAATGCAATCTTTCGGCATGGCACCCGTTAGTCTCTCCTTGATCTTCATAGCTTATCAAGCTCTCATTATCTGCAGGCCCATCATTAATACCTCTGCATACTCTATTGATTGCAGAACTCAGCTTCTCGAATTTGAGCGGCTTGCAGAGGAATTCGTTTCCACCAGCCTTAAAACATTGCTCGCGGTAGATATCTGGAGATGATGCTGTTACGAATATGACCATCAAATCATTGCCGTATAAGCACCTAATGCGCCTTGTCGCCTGTATTCCATCCATATCAGGCATTTGCACATCCATTACCGCCATATCATAAGTCACTCGCCCGACTGCCTGTACTGCCTCTGCACCATTTTTGACGAGATCCACAGCATGGCCCATCATTCTGAGCATCTTCAATGCAATCTGCTGATCTATGGGATCGTCTTCAGCCAAGAGAATCCTTAACCTATGCTTTCGTTGTGCAGAGATCTGCAAAGCTATCGCCTCCGGCGAGAGAATTTTTATAAATATTTGGAATTAACAATTTATTAAAAAAATAACAAAAAAATTGTTTTAAAGAGGAACGAATCCGTACTCTTCGGCAACCTTCTGGCCGTCAGCACCAGTCATGAACTCGATGAATGCCTGGGCTCCTTTGGTGGCGTCGCCGAACGTGTAGAAGTAGAGTTTCCTGGCCAGCTCATAGCTTCCGTCCTTGATGGTCTCGCTGGTTGGAGTAACGCCGTCAAGAGTGATCACTCCCACCGCACCGTCCTCAGCATAGGAGAATCCCAGATAGCCTATGGCGCTGTCGCTTCCGGTCAGCGCGGTCCTGATCTCGGCATTGCTTCCTGCAACTGTGTTCACGCCAGGTGTCTCAGCCTTCTTGTCACCCATGATATCCTCATTGAAGGTATCTCTGGTGCCGGAGCCCTGCTCGCGAGCTACTACTAAAATCTGATCATCCGGGCCGCCCAGGTCCTTCCAATTATTAATCTCGCCATTGTATATCTCCTTGACTTGATCCTTGGTGAGGGCAGTTACGCCAGCTTCACTGATCTGCTTGCTCACAGCAATCACTATGCCATCGTAGCCGACCATGTTCTCTTCGAACTTATCGCCGAACTGAGAGGTCTCATCAGAGGTAACCTCACGGGAGGCCATTCCTATCTCGGAGTTGCCTTCAGCGATGTTCTTGATGCCAACACCGGTGCCGCCGCCGGTAACAATTACCTGATACTCAGATTGATCTGCATTGAATGCCTCCGCCCCGCCTTCAGCTAAAGGCAAGACCGTGGTCGATCCGGAGACGCGAACCGTCTCCTTGGCCGAGACCATTGCGGTGCCTGCTGCACCCAAGATCATGGCAATTATCAGAACGCTAAGCAATTTACTCATTGAACTCACCGGCGAGAGGGTGGTGGGGATGATATGTAAAGCTAACCAAAATAAAATATAGTTCCATTCAATACTACATTACAATCAAGTGAACTATATAGTCTATATCCAGCAACCATTCAGTAATTCTTTGCCACAAAAAATGCAGGACCATATCAGCAAGCATTGAATCGTACCATAAGCTGGGTACAAGGACGTACTAGCACGCATTTATTAGAATATATTTTATAATTTCTATAATGACAGGATTTTTAATCTTTCCAGTACAGGCATCCCGCAGTAACTCGGTAAAGGAGGATGTAGGATGATCTTAAAAATTAGTGCGGCATTTTTAGTGGCATTGATCCTGGCACACTTGGCACAGGCATCGGGCGAGCCTGCCATGAATCCTGACGGCTACTTCATTCAAAATACCAACGAATTCCAGCAGGATGTAACAGGCGAGGGATATGCCATGATCTATCAGTATGTGAACACCAATAACCTATCTGTGAAGAATTATATGCACGGCAGCGGCATCATGGATATGGCTACCCTGATCAGCTCTCAACAGAAGAAGGCGAACACCATCGATTACTTCCCAGAATACAACTCGAAGGTGCCGTCTACTCAATATGCAAGAAGCATTTCCAGCTACAAGAATTACGATAGCACGATAATATTTACAGAGCAAAACGAGATGACACAGGCACCATACAGCTTCACCTACGGCACAGGCTGGTATGAATCTCACCCTATACGGTACAACTCTCTGCTCAAGGAGAAGACGGACAGCAAAAATTATCAGGCTGGAACAACCATGCAGCATCAGATAGAGTATGCTCGGGCTTTTCAAAAAGACGTTGGCGTGGTCCTCAATTGCACCGGCCCAACCACCAAATCGGACGGAGTGGGACTGAACCAGATGAGGCTTGAAGAAAGCGTGACTGCAGGCACAGTGCATGTAGGTGAAGCGCTCTCCCAAAACCTGGATAAAAATAAGGGGATAAAAGGCAGCACCCACAACCCGTTGATATTGATAGACGAAAACTATGTGGGCACATTCAAGATCAAAAAATCTATGACGATCAATGCCGTCAAGAAGCAGGTAAAGGAGATCGTCGATTGGTTGCCATGTTGCACGGGCGGCTATTTTGATATGGATCCAGTGGATCGTCGATACAGCGCTGACGGAATCTTTGACTGCACCTGTAGAGCCACGTCCCTGAAGAGCTACAAGCCTGCATGGAATGGTTCGACTGCCCAATTTCCCAATGCTTGATATGTAGAATAATATAGCAGAATCGGATGATGCTGGCAAGAGCGATCCCCCCATCACGCATATCTGCTAGCATCTTTCCCCCCCCCCCACCTGGCATTTTGAATAAGGTCCAATTTTAAATATAGACTATTGATTCAATATAGAGATATATAGTTTAAAGGCCAAAGAAATATATCTCACGAATCTAAATCGGACGAGTGGTGCTAACAGTTTCGTATCAGGGAAAGGGCAAAAAGTCCGAGATCGAACACAGCCCTTCGGCCCAATTAGACATCATTTCTGCAATGGGAGGGATTTATGATGATTGAAGCTATTGGATGCGAGGGCTTTTGCAAAGGAGAGAGTTTGCTTGGCCTTTTGGGATACTATGAGGCTGTTTTGGAAAGAAAGGGTCTGGCGACGAGAATCGGAGAGATCAGATCCCTCAAACTTGGATTGACCCTGGATTTGTTGAAGACCGTGAACATTCGCGATGACCTTAAGGCCAAATTGATTTCGTCCGTGGTGAGCGCATGGGAGATGAGCGGCAATGATGATATGCCAGAAGTTGGCGAGGGTGAGATGAAGACAATGCAAAGCTGCATTGCCGCCGTTCGAAAAAATGCCCAAATCGCACTGCATAGGTGCAATCCAAGAGATCTGATGCAGCTTGATGCATCTGTGATGTTTGCGCTGCCACTTATGTCTCGCGACCTGAAAGATGATGATGTGCCCAAGATTCGAGATCTGCTCAACCAGGTAATGGCGAGCTTTGCCGAGAGAAATCCACAGGAATTTGCACCCTGTCCGTAATACCCTGCATTAACCCGAACAGTATTTTGTGCTGGCCATAGCCGTTTAGCAGGGCTTGTCGCCGTAATTTTGTGGCCCTATACTATTTTGTGTTATTCAAACCACTGAAATAACGGGGGCCAATTCTGCACTAAATCAATACAAGGATGATACAAAATATACCTATATAGTTTAAGTGCACAAAATATATGTTTGATATAGCGACTATTCTCGTCTGATGAATAGTAACAACGCAACTACAAAGATACTCTCATTTGGTGATGCTGAGGTCTTTCGCAGTCATGGCTGGCAAGCAGCAGACCTCCATGTCCACACTCTATTCTCTCCTGATGTGTTTCCCGCAAGATCTCTGCACCCTCTGAGGTTGTATCAGATGGCAAGAAAGAGCGGAATGGATTATGTGACATTTACCGATCATGACAGCATGGCTGCATATGAGAGCATGATGTCGGCTGATAAGATGGTCAGAGGAGTTGAGATCAAGATACTAGACGCGAAAAATGTAGGACATACCATCCACATCAATGTTTATGAGCTGGACAACGATCAATTTCGAGATCTGGAAGAGATCGCTGCCGCAGGCAAACTGCATGATTTCTTGGGCTATTTGCACAGAGAACGGCTGCCGTTCATCTACAATCATCCACTCTGGTTCGAGCCGGGAGAGAGGCCGAATCTGTCAGTGATCCCTGAGCTGATCAAGCTTTTTCCAGTCATCGAATACAATATGCATCGCCTCCAGAGGAAGAATGAGATTGTCATGGAATTGGCAAAAAGATATAAAAAAGGATTAGTGGCAACTACTGACACCCATTCAGGGATGATTGGACAGGCGTTTACATTGTCAAGAGGAAAGAACTTTAGAGAGTTCTACAGCAACATCTGCCAGGGTAAGTCGTACATAGTGGTGAAAGATCTGACCAAACACGACCTTATGCAGGAGATGAACATTTGGCTGGATCTTCTCTCCTGCCAGGATATGATCAATAGAGACAAGAAGGTCTCAACCGGAGTACGCCACCTGGACAGGATCATCTCCTTACTGTCAAGCAAATCTCTTCGAGAGTTCCCTCGCATATATCGCGCCTCTCTTGCTGCCACTTACAAGATCGCCAACTCAGGGCTGCCTGCAGCACTTTACATGAGAAGAGAACGCTCTCAGCTTGGCGAGATTGAGCAGATATTCGGCCTTCCTTCCTATTAAATTACATGGAAACGAGAAAAGTGCAGAAGACGGGGAAATCGACATTGATGGTGTCTCTCCCCAAGAAATGGGCAAATATCAATGCTATTTCTGATGGCTCATTACTGTTTTTCTCGCAAAACCAGAACGGAGACTTGCTCTTATCCAATGACATATCCGAGAAGGATTCTGCAGTGAAGCTTGATATCACAGGCAAATGCGGAGAGACTTTGATTCGGGAAATCATTGCCTGCTATATTGCTGGCTACAAGACTATCGAGGTCTCATCTAATCAAATGACTGCAGGACAAAAGAGAGATCTGCATTCCATTGTGAACAAGCTCATCGGGCCTGAGATTCTGGAGGAGACCATCAGCAAGGTGATCATACACGACCTTCTCAGCTCAGAAGACCTGCAAGCTGACCGGGCCCTGAAACGAATAAAGAACCTAACCAGGTCCATGATTCAGGATTCGCTTTCAGCACTCATGAAAATGAACAAAGAGCTCGCTAGAGATGTGATTCAAAGAGATAATGACGTGGATCGTTTGAATCTGCTCATAACCCGTCAGTTCATCGATATATTCAGATCAGGCTCTTTGAAGCCAGAGGCCCGAAGTCCTATTTGTGCCTACAACTACATGCTGGTCGCCCAGAATCTGGAGCGCATTGCAGATCATGCCTCAAAGATCGCGAAGATGGCTGCTGAGAATGATCACGAGCTTTCCGCGGTGATGAGCGGAGTGATCTCTGAGCTGACCTCTGTTTTTGTCGCCCTGATTGATGAATCCATACCCCTGCTGTTCAAGCCGAATACCGAAAAGGCCAATCAGCTTATTGATCGCGCCATAGAGATTAAGACGCGGTCAAAGGTCATGGAAAACGCCCTTTATGAGCAGGACGAGAAAGAGATTCGAATCAGGATGATGGTGATGGACAGCATCGAGCGCATTCTCGATCTCGTTATAAATATCAACGAGCTGGCCATAAACATGCACAGTGCTGTTTTGGATAAGTAAAATGTCGGACCTCAAGACTTTATGAATTGCGGCTGATGCAGGAGATGCTGGCAGGGCTCGATAGATAAAATGCCAGGCATCCTGACCGAGAGCTTTAGATCGAGTTCAATCTGCCAGCAACGCAGATCACCGTTCCATCTGCTTTAGGCATCCATCCCCGCCGGATAGCAGAGACGAGATCGCTACGTTAAGAGAACGGCGACTGCTCTTAGGGCCTTTATTATGCCCAAGAACATCTTACTCATTGGAAAGGCTATAATTCTTATGCAAATACTGTAGGGTGAGACAATAGATGTATAGAATAAAAACTGCTTCTTGCCGCAAACGGCTTATGTCATCACCTGCTATCTTATTTTCATGAAGATCATTTCTGCAGAAGAGATGACTGCACTTGATGCCAACTGTCGATATTTTGGCCTTCTGCCGCTCCAGCTCATGGAAAATGCGGGCTCGGCTCTGGCGAGAGAGGTTCGTGCAAGAGCCACAGGACGCAAGATTGCCGTAGTCGCCGGACGCGGCAACAACGGCGGGGATGCCTTTGTAGCAGCCCGACATCTGGTCGGCTTTGATGTGACTGTCTACTTGCTCGGCAGGGCCAGAGAGATTGCCACTGTGGAGGCAAAGAGGAACTGGCAGATCCTGGAGCGGCTAGGCTACGACCTGCGAGAGGTCAAGGACTGCTCACAATTGATGCTTGGCGACTGCGACCTGATAGTCGACGCAATCTTTGGCACAGGCATACGCGGCCAGGTATCAGGCATTGAGGCAATGGCAATAGATGCCATCAACGCCTCAGGTAAGCCCGTGATCTCTGTGGACGTTCCAAGTGGTCTTGGAGCCAACAAGGTCGTGAGAGCTGACGCCACAGTCACCTTCCACAGGAAAAAGCCGGACATGCCTGAGAACGTGGTCGTGGCCGACATAGGCATCCCCCCGGAAGCAGAGTTCTTTGTGGGAGAAGGCGACCTGTGGCTCATGGGAAGAAGGGCCCTGGAGAGCCACAAAGGAGACTCAGGCAGGATATTGGTGATTGGTGGAGGGCCGTACACCGGAGCGCCGGCTCTCTCGGCCATGGCCGCTTTGCGAGCTGGGGCGGACATAGTCACTGTCGCGGCGCCAAAAACTGCAGCGCGGACCATCTCCAGCTACTCGCCTAATCTGATAGTCCAGGAGCTGTCTAAAGATCATCTCTGCATGGAGGATCTGGAGGTATTGGAGAAGCAGATCGCCAGGCACGACGTGGTTGTTATGGGCATGGGCCTGGGCCGTCACCCGGAGACCGCTGAGGCGCTGGCCGAGATCATGCCGCTGTGCAAGAAGACGGTCATTGATGCCGATGCCCTGCAGCCCGATCTTCCTCTCAGGGGCATAGTCACTCCTCATGCCGGGGAGTTCAAGAGAATCAGCGGCATATCTCTCGTAGACCTGGACTACAGAAAGAGGGTCGAGCCGCTCCGAAGCTTTGCCAGCGAGAGGGGGCTCGTAGTGCTTCTCAAGGGTAAAGTAGACCTGATCTCGGACGGAGATGTGGTGCGGGCGAACACCACAGGAAATCCGGGCATGACCGTGGGCGGAACGGGCGACGTCCTGGCTGGAGTCACAGCTGCCTTTTACTCCCGCAGCTCCGCCATCAGGGCGGCGACTGCTGCAGCCTACGTAAATGGGAGAGCAGGAGATCTGGTCTACCCTGAGAAGGACTTCGGGATGGTGGCAACAGATGTGATTGAGAAGATCCCCCTGGCCATGAAGATTCGAGAGTGAGATGCTTGGCTGATGATAGAGGCGAAAAGCTAGCAGGAATGGTGGACATCACTGACAAGCTGCCGGTATTCCGAAAAGCTACGGCCTGCGGAGCCATCCGGCTAAAGACAGCTACAATTGATGCCATAAGATCAGGGAAGGTCAAAAAGGGAGACGCTCTCGCCACCGCCCGTCTGGCGGCCATACTGGCTGTCAAGGACACACCGAGACTGATTCCCATGTGCCACCCAATTCTCATAACTGGCCTGGATGTGAACTTCGAGATCGCTGAGAATCGGATCCATGCGTCTGTCACAGTCACATCTGAAGGAAAGACTGGTGTTGAGATGGAGGCTTTGACTGGCGTCTCGGCGGCTCTGCTCAACGTCTGGGACATGGTCAAGTACCTGGAGAAGGACAAAACAGGCAACTATCCCGATACTGCAATTGAGGAGATCAGGGTGGTGGAAAAGAGAAAGGGAGGATCAGGTCGCGACTAGTGCGAGACCCGCGACTCAGATTTTTATTCCGAACTCCGGAAGCCTCTCCCGTGCAGCCTCGCGGGCCTGCTGATGCTCGCGAAGGAATCTCTCGATCCTCTCAGCCACATCCTTCTTGCACGTTCCGCACATGCGCCTGCCGCTTCGGCATTCTGCGTCAAGCTCCAAGAGTTCTCGATCGTCATCTGAGAGGTGGAAGACCAGAAACTCGTAGATGGAGCACTTCTCAGGCTCGCCTCCGAGCTTCTTCTGCTCGGCCAGGCTCTGACGGCCTCCGGTGATCGCCCGCATGATCTTCTTGCCTGCCTTTTTGGGCTCCTCGGTAAGGGCGATGTGGCTCTCGGGCTTGGACGAGGACATCTTGCCGCCGGTAAGGCCGGTCATGAAGCGATGATAGATGGATGCCGGAGGAATGAAGCCATACTGGCCTTGCTCGATTTCCAGGCCTATCACCAGCCGGTCGACGGCCTCCAGGAGGGCTCCTGTTGCCAGACGATCCTGATCCTGAATCTCTGTGACATCGATGTGCTCCTCGTACCGCTTCACCTTGCCAATCTCAGCCTCCAACAGAGCTGACTCGGCAGCCTGCATCAGCTCCGGGCTGGCAGCTTTGCCACGAATGCTGATGTAGTCCCCGCGCAGCTCTACCAAGAACTTTCTCATGCGGTAGGCCAGGTCGCGAGTGAGCTTGATGTGTGGATCCTGGTCGGCACCTACCGGAATGACCACGGGCTTTGGGCCGCCGAATTCCTTCAACTGGGGGTGAAGAATGTCGGCGCTCTGGGCCATGACGCTCTCCATGTGAGATATATGGGTCTCCCCTGAGAAACCATAGATGGCGCTGACCTCGGAGAAGTTGGCCACACGACCAAGTTCAAATGCCAGGTTTCTCATCCTGTAGTTCTCAGACTGGAAGTAGACGTGGCTGTTCTCCTTCGGCTCGAATCCGAGGGCGATGAGGCTCAAGAGGTACTCGTTGATGCCAAGGCTTCTGCACTTCTCCCAGCTTATTCCCCGTACGGCATGAGCCTCCATATTGGCGATGGCTGCATAGGCATCTGCTCCCTGCTGTTGATGCCAGATGATCTCATTCATGACCATCATGTGGCCGAAGTGGGCCCGCCCAGAGGGCATAAAGCCGCTCATTACGCCAAAGGGCTCGTGCCTTTTCATGGCGGCAAGGACTGAGTCGTAGTTCCTGTGGCCGAAGATGATCTTTCTCCTCATGTAAGGGTGCGGGTTTTGAAGCTGGGGCAAGATTTGCTCAAAGCTCGATATGCCAAACTCCGAAAAGAGCTTATTATAATCATCTACGTGAACTGCACCCCAGGGATCAAGCTTCAACTCCATGAGGGACGGAAGTGAAACAATGATATATCTATCTTCTCATTGCTATTTTTGGAGCCGAATCGCACCGCTCTTCCAATCCGGACCACATGTATAACAATGATAATCATGATCAGGAACGATGTCGGTCTGTGTCCAAAACTATACTATTTTAATTACAATGTTTTTGATATTTTTACATATTTCATAATTTAAGAATTTATGCAATTAATACCCTCATCTCACCGGCTAGAGAATTAGCATATTTAATAATCTATGAATCATTTCATATATTATTTCAGATTTGATGCAATATCTTTGCGCAGTTGCATATTTGCCTATGAATCTTAAGCCTAACAATAATGCTTCATTCAGAAAAAAACTATTTATATCATAGGTTATTACTTATATCTAAAATAGAATGAGGTAATTATGAGACAATTCTCTGTAAAAGTTCTGGATGACGCTGATAGAGAGTTTGTAGAGGTCTTAAGAGAGCTCAACATCCCCAGAAATGTTGCCAGCATGATCACCTATCTGGCCAATGTCGAGGAGGCCACCTCTCGAGAGATCGAGATCGGCTCCAACCTCCGGCAGCCTGAGGTAAGCATTGCAATGCGCACTCTGAGGAACAACAACTGGGTTGAGGAACGAGAGATCAAAAAAGACGGAAAAGGTCGGCCCATGAAGGTTTACAGGCTCACAATATCTTTGGACGAGATCATAAAGCACTTCGAGGATGAGAAGCGCCGGGAATCTGCCAAAACTCTTGAGAGCATAGAGAAGCTCAAGGAGCTATCCAGAAGCCTTAGCGTGACTCCATAGTAACCAAAACTTGAGGCGGATGCAATCGGACTGTGCAGAAAAAAAGATGCTAAGGCAGAAGGCCTCACGCCCCAGCCCTCATCGCCGCTCTTCCAGCCGCCAGGGCCTCATCCAGCTTCTGCACATTCGGCCCGCCGCCCTGAGCCAGCTCAGGCTTGCCTCCGCCGCCACCCAAGGCCTTAGCCGCGGCCCGGATGATGCTCCCGGCCTTGAGTCAATTGATCTCGCACGGTTGTCATTTCAATGGGCGATGGAATTGCCTAATATTTGGCAGCACCCGATATTCTGATCCCGGTCTCTGTTACTACGATGAAATTGCCATGTAATTCCAATTCCGGGTGAGAAAGAATCTTTTTCATCATCGAGATCTTTTTTGCCGGGCTGCAGTATCCACAACGAAGCAAGATAATGCCGCAGTGTGACAATTTCATTCGAAAGACCATGTCCCCAAAATCCTTATCCAAGGTTACTACTATACGTTCTTCCGAGAAGGCTTTTTCGAGGATGCTTTCGTCAGCCCACCCGCGGCAATCCTCATAAGCTGATGTTGCATCATAATTGTTGTCACGCAGCCAGCGCACAACCGATGGACCTACACACTCATCGACCAGGAAACGCATCTAAATGGCCTCGGCCTTGATCGGAACGAAGGAGGCATCTTGAAGGGTCTTGGATGCGAATAGAAGACAAGCATAGATATCGTTCTTCTCCACTCCGGGATATTCTTCGAGAATTTCTTCTATGGTGGTGCCATGCGCCAGGAGCCCCAAGATATACTCTACCGTAAGCCTTGTGCCACGAATGACTGGTTTGCCAACCATGATCCTTGGATTTATGGCGATCCTCTCTAACAGCTCTTCGTTAGTCACAAGGGTATTGTTAGTTGTTCTTTTAATTTAAACTTGAGGATACCATGATAGGACTGGATAGAAACTATAAAATTGCAGACTAAAAAAAGTAAATTTGAAGGCATAAGGCCTCACGCCCCTGCCCTCATCGCCTCCCGTCCTGCTGCCAGGGCCTCATCCAGCTTCTGCACATTCGGCCCGCCGCCCTGAGCCAGCTCAGGCTTGCCTCCGCCGCCGCCACCCAAGGCTTTGGCCGCAGCCCGGATGATGCTTCCGGCCTTCACGCCTTTTGCGAGGCCAGACTTGCCAACAGCCGCCACCAGCTTGCCGGTCTCGCTTCCCAGCAGCACGATGCAATCCTGCTCGGCGATGAGTGAGGCAGCCTTGAGAAGCTCATCGATGTCTGCGCTGCCCATCTTCTGAACCACGATCTTCAGGCCTTCTGCGGTTTCAGCCTCAGCGACAAGGGTCTTGAGCCGGGCCCTAGCCAGGTCATCCTTGAGCCTCTCAATCTCCTTCTGCTGACCCTTCCACTCCTCAAAGAAGCGTTCGGCGGTCTTTGGCAGTTGATCGGCAGGCACCCGCAGGACGCCTGACGCCTCAGAGAGAAGGTCGTCCTTCTCCTGGACGGCCCGCACGGCAGCCTCGCCTGCGGCAAACTCGATCCTCTCCACTCCGTCCTGGATGCGCTCGGTTCGCAGAATCTTGATGGCCCCGATCATGCCGGTATTTGTGACATGCGTTCCGGCGCAGGCCTCGATGTCCGTGCCGACGCGGACAACGCGAATCTGCGTTCCTGGAGGCACACCGCCCTGATACAGCTCAAAGCCGAAGAGCTTCTCAGCCTCAGTTCGAGGCAGAAACTGCGTGTCTACCGGCGCAACCTCCATAACCCGGCGGTTTGCCTCCAACTCTATGGCCTTCAGCTCGGCATCAGTGATGCGCTTGTAGTGAGAGATATCCAGCCGCGCCCGGTCCTCGCTCTTCTGTGCTCCGGCCTGCCAGACGTGCTTGCCTAAAACGCGTTTAGCCGAGTCATGCACCAGATGAGTGGCTGTGTGATGCCGGGCATGCGCCAGACGCCTCCTCATGTCCACCTTTCCGGTGACCCGGTCGCCCCTGGCCAGGCCCGACTCAGCGAGCTTATGCAGGACAACCTCGCCGGACTTCTGGACATCCACTACCGTAAAGGACTGCCCGGCCCGCTCAAGCGTGCCGTGATCGGCCGGCTGGCCTCCGCCCTCCGGATAGAGGAGTGTCCGGTCCAAAATGACCTCGCCACCATCGGTCACATCCAGGACGACGGCCTCGAAGATCTGCTCAAAGGGATGCTCGTAGAACAAGAGCTGAGTCTTGCCTGGAAGGACTGCCTTGGCCTCTTCCCGATCAGCCTTGATGCGCTTCTTGGCGACCAGGTTGTAGAAGTTGTCCGGCAGCTCCACCGTGGCCCCAATCTCCTCAGCCGACTCGCGGGCAATCTCAGGAGGAATGCCGTGCGTGTCGTAGAGAGAAATCATCTCAGCTAACGGAACAGGCTGTCCCAGCTTTCGGAAGTGCTCGGCAGTCTTTTTGACCAGACGCTTGCCCTTCTCCAGGGTCTCAGCGTACTTGCCTTCTTCCTGGTCGAGGATTTCTTTGACTGTGGCGAACCGCTCCTGCCAGTTGGGGTAGTCCAGGCGTTGGATGTGCATCTCGACCAATTCCGCCAATGGCAGGGTGAGTCCCAGCTCCTTCATCAGGCGCAGGGTGCGACGGATGACTAGCCTTGCCAGATAGCCGGCCTTGACATTTGAGGGGATGATGCCGTCACCCAGCATATAGGCCAGACATCGGGTGTGGTCCACCACAGCATAGATCCGCTCCATCGGCTCGATGGTCTTCTCCAGCTTCTCGGCAGAGATGCCTATGCTGCCGGCAATCTTCTTTCGCAGATCCGACATGCTGTACTCATCCAGGTCCACCATTCCCGCAAGCCTTGCATTCTGGGCGAAGATCTCGGCGTACTCAGGATCTTGCAGGTTGTGCTCGACTCCGGCCAGGTCGGCAACCTTTCGCACCAGATCCGGGAAAATGGCATCGTAGATGGTCGGCGAACCAGTTGAGGCCCAGACAAACCTCTCGAGTCCGTAGCCGGTGTCAACGATGTAGTTGTTCATCTTCTCATATGACTCGCCTTTGATCTGAACAGTCCCGCCAGGAACTGCCTTGAGGTCCATGAAGACCAAAGTGGCCAGCTCCAGACCACCGACCATGACTTCGACGCTGGGACCAGCGTTGCCCCCGCCCGCCCAGGGATTTTCTTTGTATGTCACAGCCAGTGGGTCCATGCCTAGCCCCACAAGCAGATCATCGCACAGCCGCACAGTGCGGTCCTTCCAGTAGAACTCCTTCTCGCGCGTGTTGAAGACGTGGTGGGCCATCATCTCGAAGGTTGTGAGATGCCTTCCGCTCCGTCCTACGGAATCCAGGTCGTCCAGCCGGATGCATGGCTGGCTGATGGTGAGCGGGTTGGCAGGCGGCGGCACCTGTCCGGATGTGACAAAAGGCTGGAAATCTGCGATAGAGGCGATTGTCAGGTAAATGTCGTCTCTCCATCGAGCCACAACCGGATACCTCTTGATGCGGGCATGGCCGCGGGCCTGAAAGAAGCTCAGGTAGTGCTCACGCATTTCATCTAACGTATGCATGCGCTTGAAGATGGGAGAGCCTATGAAGGTATAGGGATCGCAGGGTGGGTCCCCGCAGGTCTTCCTCTCGACGTTTCTTGTCCAGAAGAATTTGCCGCATTTCTCGCACTTCTTGCGCTGGAATCCCTCATCCACGAAGAAGTCCAATCGATACTCATCCTCGGAGAACATAGTCTATCAGCTTGTGAGCGGAGGATGAAACAGGAATGCTAAAAGGCTTTCTAAAGGCATGGGAATGGCCGTCCATTCGGCCATTCTCAGCTATCTCTGACAAAATCCAGATTAATTTACTCTGATGACCTTCAGCAGAGCCACCACAGGCACTCCGGCAATCTCTTCTGTGCCCTTCTTGTCGATCAGCACAGCGATGGCATTGATCTTCGCGCCGTGCTCATCCAGGTACTCCACAGTCTCCTCAAGCGTTCTGCCGGACGTGACCACATCGTCAATGATGATGCACTCTTTGTCCTCGACATCGGAAAAGTTGGCACTCAGGTTGCCGCGTGCCTTGCCGCTCTCTTTGGTGAGCATTTGCTTGCTCGGCGTATAAACGGCCAGATCAGCCGACAGGCTATTGGCCACCATGCTGGCGAGAGGAAGGCCTGAGAGGGCAATGCCAACCACTACATCCACTCCGCAGTCGTTCTCGTCTAATGTCTCATAAATGATATCGGAGAGGGCTTCAGATACGTGGTTCAGCCGGAAAGCGCTCTTGCCGATCATCGACCAGTCAACAGAGATATCCTTAGGACCGGGAGATGTGCTCGCCTTCTCAGCATGGGTGAGCAGCCATGTAACTGTCTCGCTGGATACATTCAGCTCCTCTGAGATCTGGCCTTCCACCAGCCCTTCCGCCTTCAGTTCAGTTGCTTTCTTCATCAAATTCTCAATGTTCTTCATCTTATGCACCTCTTTTTCTTTCGGGCAGGAGTTCCGCAATCAGGACAAGCTTCCCCCTCGAACCTGCTGCCGCAGCCCTGGCACCTCTGGACATGTTTGAGCACCCGTTTTATCCTGGGCTGGCCGATGGGCTCGATCTTCAGGCCGAGGTGAAGAGCGACGTTTTGGACAGCGTAGTCGTCGGTAGCGAGAACAGCTCCGCGCTCCAGGGCCAGTGCCAGGACATCCAAATCAGCCGACGAGAGAGCTTTGAGGTCTCCCGTCTGCCCGGCGGCGCACTCTGCTGCCTTTCGTGCCTGGGCGGATGGACTCTCCACACGGGTGTCGAAGATGGCAAGCAGGGCTTTTGTCCGAATATCTTTCAACTCCGCTTCTACAGCAGGGACTGTTATCAAATCACCAGGAGGCCTCTTGCCCCAGATGAATACCGAAGCATCCGCTACGACATACACATGCAGAGGCTCTTGAAAGTTATAGTACTTGGACTTTTCCCGGACCAAAACGCTATTATCGTATAATGAAATCCAATGGAGGGATGGCCAAGAAAGAGAAAAAGTCTGGCAATAAGCAAGACTCAAGGCTCGCGCCCGCAGAAGATGGCAAATCGGTTGGACAGGCTGCCAAGCTGCCGCCCAAGGTTAAGCCCATGAGCGCGGCTGAACGCAGAAAGAACCGAATTGATGGAATAATCAAGACCGTGTATCCTTCGGTCCTCGGCGCAATCGGGGGCTTTGTCTGCTATCACGCAGGCGATGCGCTGGCACCTTATCCTTGGCACTTCGTGATGCTGTCTTTGATACTGGTTACATTCCTTATTCAAAAAAATACATATTCCTTTATGAACATAGATGCAAACAGCTTCAAGACCAAGGATTGGCTTTATGTAGAGTTCATGGCAGTCGATCTCTGGATAGTTACCTGGACGCTGCTTCTCAACTGAGGATGGGAAAATGAGGATTGCCATCATCAATCGCGACCGTTGCCAGCCCCGCAAGTGCTCCAAAGAGTGCGAGTACTTCTGCCCGCCGGTGAGAACCGGCGACGAGACCATAGTATTTGTGGATAGCAAGCCCCTCATCACCGAGAACCTCTGCGTGGGCTGCGGAATCTGTGTGAGGAAATGCCCATTTGGAGCCATCACCATCACAAACCTTCCAGAGGAGATGGAGGACCCGGTTCACAGGTACGGCCAGAACGGATTTGCCCTTTACGGCCTGCCGGTGCCTGTAGACGGAAGGGTCACCGGCCTCTTGGGCCCCAACGGCATAGGCAAGAGCACGGCAGTGTCCATCCTGTCAGGAATCCTTCAGCCGAACCTTGGAAAGAATGCCACATGGGATGATGTTTATCAGAGGTTTTCCGGCAGTGCTCTCGGCGACTACCTGAAAACGGTGGCTGAAAAGGGCGTCAAGACCTCCTACAAGCCCCAATATGTCGATCGCATCCCCAAGAGCTACAAGGGACCTGTTCGCGGCCTGTTGGAGAAGACTGACGAACGCGGCGCTCTCCGGGACCTGGTACAGCGGCTCTCCATAGATAAGCTCATGGACCGAGAGATCGCAAGTCTCTCAGGTGGAGAGCTGCAGAGGGTGGCCATTGCGGCGACAGCTGCTCGCGACGCGAATTTCTATTTCTTTGATGAGATCAGCCCGTATCTTGATATCTACCAGAGAATCAACGTGGCCCGCATCCTGCAGAGCCTTGCAAAGGACCGGGCGGTCATGGTGGTGGAGCACGATCTGGCTCTGCTCGACCTTCTTGCGGAAAACGTGCACCTCATCTACGGCGTGCCTGGGGCCTACGGCGTCATCACCCGGACTAAGGGAGTGAGAGTTGGCATCAACCAGTACCTGCGCGGCAACCTTCCTGAGGAGAACGTGCGCTTCCGCGACACATCCATCAACTTTGAGATCCATGCTCCGAGAATCGAGAAGGATATCCCCTCCTTGATCGCTTATGATGCTTTTTCAGTTCAGTACTCATCATTTTCGCTGCAGGCCGAGCCGGGAATCATTCGCCGCGGCGAAGTGGTGGGCATCCTGGGTCCAAACGGCATAGGCAAGAGTACCTACATCCGGGTCCTGGCTGGAGTCGAGAAGCCTACGACAGGCGGCTTCGACAGCCAATTAAAAGTCTCCTACAAGCCCCAGTACCTGAAAGCCGATACCGATGTGACTGTGCAGGGGCTGCTTCGAAGCGTGACCCATGACTTTGACAGCAGCTTCTACCAGACAGAGATCCTGAGGCCAATGGGCCTGGAGATGCTCATGGATCAGACCCTGACGGAGCTATCCGGAGGCGAGCTGCAGAGGGTAGCCATCACCGCCTGCCTGAGTCGCCAGGCGGATCTCTATCTGCTGGACGAGCCCTCGGCGCACCTGGATGTCGAGCAGAGAATGCTGACTGCCAAGGTCATGAGGCGCTTTGCCGAGGCCTCGGAGAAGACGGTGCTGGTCGTGGACCACGACATCTACCTGATCGATCTTCTGGCCGAGAGGCTGATGGTCTTTGATGGCGAGCCTGGCCAGTTGGGCATCGCCCATACACCACTGGAGATGAGAGAGGGCATGAACGCCTTCTTGAAGTCCATCAACATCACCTTCAGGCGCGATGAAGAGACACGAAGGCCGCGCGTTAACAAGCCTGAGTCGAGGCTGGACAGGACTCAAAAGGAGCAGGGAGAATACTACTATCCGGTAGAGGAGAGCTAAAAAAAAAGGGCCAACCGGCCTGCCCGTATTCCTTACTTGTGATATGAATGAGGCATCTGCCAATCCTGGAGAGATCTGATGAAGCTATTCAACAGGCATCTCATGAGAAACCTAGAGGCCGCCAGCCTTCTGGAGCTGTTCCTGGTCACCGCCGCCTTCTCGGTGCTCGGCATTCGCTTCTTCTTGGCCCTGACAGGCTATCCATCCTTCAGCCCCGGCAACCTGCACATCGCCCATGTGCTTTTGGGTGGAGTGCTGATGATGGTCGCCCTGGTCATTGCCCTGGCCTACATCAATAAATCCGCCTACTATCTGGTGGCAGTCCTGGGCGGCTTTGGCTTTGGGGCCTTCATAGATGAGTTGGGCAAGTTCATCACAGGAGACAACAACTACTTCTTTCGGCCAACTGTAGCCCTGATTTACATAGTATTCATCCTGCTCTACCTGGCCATAGAGAACTTTGTCAATAAGCCCCAGCTATCCGAGGAGGAGAGGCTGATCAATGTTCTGGAGATCGCCAAGGAGGTCGTCCTCGAGGATCTCGACCATCGGGAGCGAAAGAGGGCGCTGGAGCTGCTCAAGTGCTGCTCGCCCTCCGACCCGGTAACGCGGGCTCTTCGGTCTCTTCTCTACTCAACCGAGTCCGTGCCGGTTCCAAAACCCGATATCTACACTGCAGCCAAGTATCAGTTGCGACGGATTTACAGAAGGCTTGTGCAAAAACCCTGGTTCGTGCGGGCAATGATCGTCTTTTTCGTTCTGCAATCGCTCTTCGCCCTCATCCTTGGCTTTTTCCTGCTCTACGTAAGGCTTGAATGGAAGGAGGATCTGCATGCAGTCTTTCCCACGCTCACGTTCTTCGATCTGGCGGGCCTCGCTTCGGCCACACTGGCAGCAGCCCTGGTGATCGCTGCTGCAGCGAAGATGAAAAGCAACCGTCTGAAGGCTTACGAGCTTTTCAAGGAGGCTGTGCTGGTGCAAATACTGCTTGTGCAGGTGTTCCTCTTCTACCGGGCGCAAATGCTCGCGATACTGGGGCTGGCAGGCAATATCTGCGTTCTTCTGGTGCTATTTTATATGATCAGGCAGGAGGCTTCTGCCAATAATGGCTCAGGGACGGGGTGACACTCATAATCCATATAAACTAAAAGCAAAGGGCAATATCGATGAGTTTTAAGGGTGGGTCACAAGGTTACAAGAGATCGTTTAGCTGCATTTTAATTGCATGCATTGCCACTATTGCAGTATCGTTTTTGCTACCATCCACGTCGGCGGCTTTGAATGCACCGTCCGACCTTAACACTGGCCAAAAAGCATACGATCTAAAAGACAATTATTCTATCGAAAATCCCTCTCTGTGGCAAGTTTTTGATATATTGAAATCAAAAGAGAAAGTGGACTTGACACACAGCTTCAAACCAGGAATACCTCATTGGGAGGGCTTTCCAAATGAGACTGTCGAGACCGTCTATAACTTCAGCACGTCAGGCTTTTTGACCCAGAAGTTCGTCCTTGTAGGACAATGGGGCACTCATGTCGATGCGCCAGCACATTTCCATCAAGGAAAACGCACAGTTGATCAGATAGACGTCCAGGAAATGATTCTGCCCTTAGTGGTACTGGACATACATCAGAAGGTGTCAGAAAATCCGGATTATGCAGTCAATATGGATGATGTGAAAGCATGGGAATCCAGATATGGCAAGATACCAGAAGGATGCTTCGTGGCCCTTCGGACGGACTGGTCCAAACGCTGGCCCAACCAGACAGCCATGCTGAATAGAGACCAAAATGGGGTATTCCATTATCCGGGCTGGAGCATGGAGGTGCTGCGCTACCTCTATGAGGATAGGAATATCACTGCATCCGGTCATGAGACTACCGATACAGATCCAGGACTCCAGACGACAAAAGACAATTACACGCTGGAGTCCTATATCCTTGGACGAGACCATTTCCAGATAGAATTGCTCGCCGATCTGGACAGGGTGCCGGAATATGGAGCTTTGATAGTGGTTGCCTTTCCAAAACCTGAGGGTGGATCGGGGTTCCCTGCAAGGGCTTTTGCAATCTTGCCTTAAAAAAAAGTCGAAAAGGGCGAGATTGAGTGTCTGCATATTATTGCGCTGTTCTGTATCTAGCATGAGTCACTATCGTTTCACTCGATGTGTTTATATAGAAGTTCAAACACCCCGTATCTCAATTTGAGCTAATCGCATTGGAGGTACATAAATGGCAGCAGGACAATTTGGTGGAACGCCCGTACTTATTCTCAAGGAAGGCAGCCAGAGAACGGCTGGCAAAGAAGCACAGAGGTCGAACATCATGGCAGCTAAGGCCGTTGCCGGAGCCGTCAGAACCACACTCGGCCCCAAGGGCATGGACAAGATGATGGTCGATACCCTGGGAGACGTAGTAATAACCAACGACGGTGTCACAATTCTCAAAGAGATGGACATCGAGCACCCCGCAGCCAAGATGATGGTGGAGATCGCCAAGACCCAGGACGCGGAGGTTGGAGACGGCACCACCACTGCAGTGGTCTTAGCTGGAGAGCTTCTCAAACAGGCCGAGGGCCTGCTGGATCAGGAGATCCACCCAACAGTTATCGCTGCCGGCTACAGAGCCGCTGCAGACAAGTCCCTCGAGATCCTCAAGACCATCGCCCTGGATGTCTCAGCTAAGGACGCAGAGTTTCTCAAGAAGATCGCAGTCACTGCAATGACCGGCAAGGGTTCCGGCACCGCAAGAGACGAGCTGGCCAACCTGGCTGTTCAAGCTGTCCAGGCCGTAGTGGACGAGGACGGATCTGTGGACGTAGACAACATCACAGTGGAGAAGAAGGTAGGCGGCGGAATCACCGACTCCGAGCTGGTACACGGCATGGTCATTGACAAGGACCGACTGCACCCCAATATGCCCAAGAAGGTAACCGGTGCCAAGATTGCCCTGCTCAATGCAGCCATCGAGATCGAGAAGACCGAGGTCGATGCCAAGATAGAGATAACATCACCGGATCAACTGCAGGCATTCCTGGACCAGGAAGAGACCATGCTCAAGGGCATGGTGGACTCAATCAAGGCCACAGGAGCTAACGTCGTCTTCTGCCAGAAGGGCATCGATGACCTGGCCCAGCACTTCCTCGCCAAGGACGGCATCTACACTGTTCGCCGCGTCAAGAAGAGCGACATGGAGAAGCTCGCACGCGCCACCGGCGGAAGGGTTGTCACCAGCATCCATGACCTGACTGCCAAGGATCTGGGCAACGCTGGCCTCGTCGAGGAGAGAAAGATCGGCGACGAGAAGATGACATTCGTAGAGGAATGCAAGAACCCCAAGTCTGTATCCATCATCCTGCGCGGCGGAACCGAACACGTGGTCGATGAGCTGAACCGCGCAATGGAAGACGCACTGAGGGTCGTCGGCGTGGTAGTCGAGGACAAACAGCTAGTTCCAGGCGGCGGCGCTCCTGAGGTCGAGCTTGCCCTGCGCTTGCGCGAGTACGCAGCAACCGTTGGCGGACGCGAGCAGTTGGCCATCGAGGCCTTCGCTGACTCGATGGAGGTCATCCCCAAGACCCTGGCAGAGAACGCAGGCCTTGATCAGATCGACTCCCTGGTCGCTCTGCGAAGCCAGCATGAGAAGGGCGTCAAGAGCGCAGGCTTGGACATGGACACCGGCGAGCCCGTGGACATGTTCAAGCTCGGTGTGGTCGAGCCCCTGAGGGTCAAGACCCAGGCCATCAACAGTGCTGCCGAGTCTGCAGTCATGATCCTGCGAATCGACGACGTCATCGCTTCCAAGTCCGGCGGACCGGGCGGCATGCCTGGCGGCGCAGGCGGAATGCCAGGTGGCATGGGCGGCATGGGCGGAGAGGACTTCGATTAAGCCTCTCTAATTCTCTCTTTTTTTTCTCCACACTTAGGACGGCATAAAGCAAAAGTGTTATTATCTTTCTCGGCCAACGTCAACTCGATGCAGCGTAAGCTATTGATGAAGGGCAAGGTCAAAGAGGCCTACGACCTCGGGGACCGACTGGAGTTTCGCTTCACAGACAACATCTCCGTCTTCGATAAGGTCATCCCGAGCCAGATTCCCTTTAAAGGTGAGACCCTCAGCCGCGAGGGCGTCTATTGGTTTGATAGAGCCGAGAAGATGGGCATCAAGACTCACTTCTTGGAGTACCTGCCGCCTGCAGGAATGCTATGCAAAAAGGTCGATATACTTCAGCCCGGCCAGATCACGAGCAAATCCAAGAACTACCTCATACCCCTGGAATGGATCTGCCGCTGGTTTGTGGCCGGATCTCTCTACGACCGGGCAAAAGAGGGGAAGATCTCGGCAAAGGATCTGGGCTATCCCTCGGGTCACACAGTCGTTTCAGGTGAGAGGCTGCCTGAGCCATTCATCGAGGTCTCAACCAAGCTCGAGAAGACGGACCGACTTCTGAAAAAGGAGGAGGCCCTGCAGATCTCCGGGCTCTCGGCCAAGGAGTACGACGATGCCCGCGAGATGGTGCTTAAGATCGACGAGGACATCGGCAGGAGCGTTGCCTCGCGAGGCCTGATTCACGTAGACGGAAAGAAGGAGCTGGCCTTTGACGAGGACCGACAGATCATGGTGATCGATGTCTACGGAACGGCTGATGAGGACCGCTTCTGGGATAAAGCCAGCTACGAAGCAGGCAAATTCGTGGACCTCTCCAAGGAATTTGTGCGCCAGCACTACCGCCAGACTGGCTACAAAGACCAGCTCTACAGGGCTCGAGAGGCCGGGCGCGAGGAGCCGCCAATTCCTGCCCTACCTCTACAGGTGGTAGAAGAGACGAGCAGGATATACATCAAGCTCTTCGAGATGATCACTGGTGAGAGGTTTGAGCCTGCCGGGAAAAAAGTCCTGCAGTAAAGACCGGGCAGAGAAAGATGCAGAAGATTTGATCCATATTTGTTGATATATGTGAGAGGCCATAAAGTATGAAGAGATTACTAGTAGCACTTATATTAATTGCAGTAGCCATTTCTGGTTGTACTGAGAAGGGTCCAAGCGTTGCAGACAAAAGCGCAGAAGAACTCAAGAATCTGTCCATATCATCTGCAGAGAACCTGTCCAGTTACAGCCTCAAGAGTACATTGACTTCGACCTGGAAGCTGCATTCTGGCAACAATACCACAACAGAGAAGTTGAACACGTTCACGGAAGACGTCGAGACCGCTGCAGCCGTTGACCTCCAGGGCCTGAAGGTCCATGCCAACAGCTCGACCAAAAACATGCTGGAGGCTCCTGATCTGCCTGCAAACGTCACAACCACGAATGTTGACTTTTATCTGATTGGCAACTCAACATATATGGATGACGGGAGCGGCAATTGGACGCATCTTGTGGATCCAAGGCAGGCAGAAGAGGTTTGGGGCTCAGACAGAAATAACCAGATAAAAGCATTGGCAGGCACATTCAATCTCTCTACCACTGAGGAGATTGGCACAGAGTCTGTCAATGGCGAGGATGCCTACAAATTGAAGATAGTGCCCGGAGACGAGGATAACGCATCTCTGTTCAACACCGCCTTTGCAATAGCTGCCAAGGTGACTCAGTACCCTCTGTTCTTGCCGTCCCTCAACAGGTCCGAGCTGAATGAGACGGGCAAAATTGAAAAAACAATCTGGATCTCCAAGAGCTCCTATCTGCCTGTGAAATATGAGAGCTTTATGAGCTTTACCATGACCCCTGAGCTCATCGGGGCAGTAGATCCCAGCTCAGGAGAGGCAACCATGTTCAATCAGTCAGTTCAGTTGGGAGCCATCTCCGTTGCAATAAAGTCCGCGGATCTTTACTACGACTTCGACAGGTCTTTGGACATAACTCCACCAATGCAGGCCCTCTCATCCCCTGCCATTACGCCCCAAGATCTCACAACTGGCGAGCAGGCCTGATTGAATCCTGAGAATGGACCAGGATTCATTTAAAAAACCACTGGAACGGCTTTTCTTCAGGGAGAAGCCAGTTTCAGCCATTTTAGCAGTGGAGGAGATAGAGCACGCCTATGCCGCACTGATCGCCAAACGCATAGACTCCACGGTTCCATACACATGCAGCATTCTCCGCGAGCTGGAGGAGCGGGGGCTCGTATCCTCCCGTCTACAGGGACGGATAAATTACATCGAGCTGACGGATCGCGGACAAAAAGTGGTCCGAGCACTGCGTGATCTATCAGACCTCTTCTCTGAGCCAGATGCACTCAGACTTAGGTTGGAGAGGCTTCGGCAGATTGTATCCGAGGCAGAGGTGCAGAGGTCAGCCCTTCGCTTGGGGCCCCTGCGCCGGGATCTGGCAAAAATCATGAGCCAAGGAAATGGAGCTGTTGTCCGGGATGCACAAGAACTGGATCAGGTCGTTGTCGCTATATTGAACCGTCCCTGACGTGCAACACATCATATTGTCTGATTTTTTGAAGTGATTCTTTTCAAGCTCAATATAAATAATGCATTCGTACTTGATTGACCTAAACACATGGTACTAAAGTTACGAAAGTTTTATCCGTATCTAAGATAATATAATAGTCTGAGGCCGAGGGAGTGGAGTATTGAGATGACAAGACGAAATAAGCTAGAGATACTAAGCTGCATTCTCAACCTCTGCAAAACAGAAGGTTCGAGCAAGACCAAGATTGTCTACCAGGTGAATCTCAATTTTAAGAATGCAGGATTGTATCTCGAATGGTTGACCCAGCATGGATATCTTGAAAAGAATAATAAGTTATATAAGACCACGCCCACAGGGTGTAAGTTTCTAAAAAATCTTAATAACATTAACTCAACAATAAATGAAAGTCTGGATGGCGTCCTAGCCAGGAACGAAAGATCAAGTTCAACTGAGCCAGACCAACTGGAATAGCATTGCGTAACCCAGTATGTGGAGCAGTATCACTAGAAATGCCCCAACGACACCACCTATGCCACAGATCAAAATGTTAAGCCAGTTGTATTGTATCCCAAGTCCTGCAACAGCGTCGGCTAAAAAGAGAACCACCAACCCGAATATGGCATTGATTATAAAGTTCTTGACGGATCTTAATATTAAAAATGCCCCAAATATTATGACTAGTCCTAGTAATAACAATCCTGGGTCGCTCATAATGCCATGTTCGTCAATCAACTATAAATGACTTTTCGGCATCATATATCGAGAGGCTCCATCTCGCTCTTCAGACGATGCAGCTCTTTTGTGTCCAATGAGAGCGGGTCGATATGAACCAGCATCACTGCGCTCTTTAGGGCGATCTCATCTCTTTGAGACTGCACGAAGCGGAGCACTGTCTCATAGTTGCTCTGGGTGATGAGGTATCCCATTCCCTCCAGCAATATGAGGGGGTAGCTGGCCCGATCCAGGAAATCGGATATCATGCTGGAGAGCCGGGGGAAGTTGCTTGGGTCCACCGTCCGGTATCCTGGCTCAGTCTTTTGCGTCAGCCATATTACAGTATCAGCAGGGACATCGTACCTTTCCTTCAAAATTTCAGGATTATAGCGGCTCAAGCACAGGCCGTCCATGCCGTGAATCACCAGATCGCTATAAAGCTCCAGGCTATGCTGAGGCTTTTCCTCGGCTACGATGTATGTAGTCCCCGGAATGAGAGATATCTCGTAAGGGCTTCGCCCATAGCTCTTCATGAGCTCGGCCAGTGTGGCGTTGAGGTCGAAGGAGGGCTCATGCTCTTTGATAATCCTGGATAGCCTTCTTACGGCTAAAAAGAAGCTTCTCTTGGTCAACACAAGATCATTGCCGATATTTAGAGATGCTACAGTCTGAAAAGCATTCTGCATATCTGGCTCGCAACCTGCAGCGGAATCGTCAGACAACGTTTTCTTGGCAACATCAAAGAACGCGCCAAGAGCTATGCTCTCATTGGCCTTTATGGCCACATCTCGCCTCACCTCGGGGCTCAGTTGAGAGAGCATGGTTTCAGAGAAGAGGCGAAACAGATAGGCTGAGAGGGGCCCCAGGTTAAAGAGCAGCTCTTTGCACTCATTTATGCGAGAGTGCGTACCGGTATGGACATAGTCAGGCCTCTCTGCCAGGACGAGATGGGTCTTATGCCCTAACAGTTCCATCTGATAGACAAAGTCCAGGATCTCTCTATGCGGGATTTTTCCCTCGTTCTCATTGACCAGTTGCTCTATACTGTCTATCAGGACTATGCTCTTTTTGCTGGACTCAACGAACGACTTGATGGTCATGAAGAGCAATGGTAGATTTCGCGGTGAGATGTAACGATCGCTTCCCCTCTCCTCTGAGAGCTTGATGATGGGCGTCTCCTTAAATCCCCAGCGTCGCCTCACTTCTTCCGGGGCAGAATGGGTGATGCACAGCCCCTCCACACCATGAGTGATCTGATCTGTAAAGACCTCATAGGCGATCTCCGGCACGACATAGATCTTTCCCTGCACCAGGTCGTAGGCAGGCAGCGTCTCTATAGCTGCTTCCATAACTGGCTTGACTGACACCTGGTCATCCACAATCATCTTGGTGGCTGAGGAGCCCACTGAGCCGGTCAGCGTCTTCTCAAATTGCACCCAGAGCTGACTGAGCTGTCCGGACTTGATGGCATCCCGGCTGGTTTCCATCCCTTTCAGGTAGTCGTCAACCTGCTTTCTGGCTGGCCCCTCCCCGATGTAGCGAGCTAGAGTCGCCTCCAGATCTGCAATTGTTCCCTGCCGCTTCGTCTGCGTCCCGTGCTCGATATCAGAACCGTTTTCATGATAGGCGTCAACGAAGCAGTTCGCGGACTTCTCCTCGTCAAGACTGGGCTTGCTGACCAAGGAGACCAGGACATAAAGGCTGCAGTTGACGAGAAGCGTCCAGAAGACTGAGTTGGTCCAGACATCCAGATCCAGACCCAAAAGATTGGTGGGCATGAGAGCTTTTATGCCGAAGGGACCATTTTCGACGAGATCTCCGAGCCACACATGTCCCTTGGCTACCGTCGGAATGAGCGCCGTGTAGCTCCAGAGCAGGAACCCGGATACCAGTCCTGCCATTGCCCCATTGCGGCTGCCCCTCTTCCAGTACAGTCCTCCCAGAGCTGAAGGAGCCAGTTGGCTGGCTGCGAGAAATGAGACCACTCCAATGTCGGCCAGAGTCTGATAGGCTACGGCTAGAGAGAACAGGTATCCGAGAAACACAACCAGAAGAATGTTGAGCCTTCTGGTATTGAGGATGATCCCTGCCAGATTTCGCTCCTTGTTCATGTGACTTAAAATATATGGCATCTCCAGATCATTGAGAAGCATAGTGCCCACAGCCACAGACTCCACCAGAATCATGGCTGTGGCAGCGGACGTCCCCCCAATGAACACGAAGAGCGAGAGCCAGTCCTGGCCCATGTTATGGGGGATGGTAATGATGAATGCATCCTTGAGGCCTGAGGTATCAAGCAGCAGCCCGCCCCATGCAATAGCTGGAACAAATACGTTGATCAACAATAGATATAGGGGAAAGAGCCACATGGCCTTTTTAAGATGTCTCTGCTCAGAGTTCTCCACAACCATGACATGAAACTGCCTAGGCAAGAACAAGATGGCAAAGAATGAGACGAGCGTAAGGGAGAACCAGAGAGTTGGCTCTACATCCAAGAGGTTCTCATATGCCAGATTTGTTGAGGCCAGATCGACCATCTGACTTATGATGTTTCCGTACCCGCCAAAGACCCCGTATGCGACATAGAATCCCGCGAAAAGAAACGCCACAATCTTAACCAGCGATTCAAAGGCTACAACGGCGACCAGGCCTTCGTGCCGTTCCATAGGGTCGAGATGGCGGGCCCCAAATATGGCTGCAAAGGCACCCAGGAGCGCGGCCACCACAAGCTTGCTCTCCACATCGATGCCTAAGAGCACTATCTCCGAGCCGCTCAACGCCTCCAGTGACGTGGATATGGCGATGAGCTGCAGCGCCACATAAGGCGTCACCATGATCATACAAAGAGCTGCCACCACTGCACCAATGGCCCAGCTTCGTCCATATCGAAAGCTGATAAAGTCGCTGATAGATGTGAGACGATGCTCTTTCGAGACCTGAATCATCTTCCGGATGACGATCCAGCCGATGGTCATGGCCAGGACGGGTCCCAGGTAGATGGGCAGAAACTCTAGCCCCGTAGATGCCGCCCGACCAATTGAGCCGTAGAATGTCCAGGCCGAGACATAGACGCAGAGGGAGAGGGCATAAACATAGGGATTGGCGACTATGCTTTTGCCACGCAGCTTCTGCCGGTCGGCAAACCTGGCAATGAGAAATAACAGCAGCAGGTAAAGTACCATGACAGCGAGAGCTAGATGAGGTCCAATCACTCAATGCTCCCCCTATCGAAGAGATACAGGGCGAGGATGAAGACAAGCCAGATTGAGGAGACATAGATCAGTATGGCCGGCATGCCCATCCAGATATATCCCTCCGCCAGCTTGATCAGAGGCCAGTTGAGCAGCACCCAACCTGAGACGAAGAGAAATATCCAGAATTCTTTCTGGCCCATAAGGTCCCTAAAGGATAGCGTCATGGTTTTAGACCCGATTGAACAGTTAGGCTTTGCAGTTCTTTGCAGATATATCTACCATTTCTCTTATTAGACTTTATCTTTGATTTTTGATATCCAGACGCCTTTTATATCAGGAATTCATTGTCGCATCCGTGAGATGACTTGATCCTCAGAACTCATTATTCAGGCGATATTAACGCGGAAATGGACGGAAAAGAGGTTACCCTAGCAGGGTTTGCCCATGAGACGCGCGACCTTGGCGGCATAGCCTTCCTGGTACTGCGAGACAGAAAAGGCCTGGCTCAGGTGACTTTAGTCAAGAAGCTTCTTGGAAAAGAGGTCTTCAAGATGGCACGCACTATCAGCCGGGAGAGCGTGGTATTGGTGCGCGGCAACGTCAAAGCAGAGCCGAAAGCTCCTCGCGGGTACGAAATACTTCCAAGCGAGATCCGGGTGATAAATGCCGCACAGGTGCCGCTGCCCCTCGACCCCACAGAGAAGGTGGAGTGCGAACTGGACACCCGACTTGATGCCAGGTTCATGGATATCAGGAGGCCATCGGTTCTGGCCGCCTTCGAGATCGAAAGCTCCGTTTTAAAGAGCTTAAGGGATTACTTCTATCAAAAAGGGGTAACCGAGGTCTTCACACCCAAGATCGTGGCTGCGGCAACTGAAGGTGGAACGGATCTCTTCCCAATCAGCTACTTCGAGAAGGAGGCTTTCCTCAACCAGAGCCCTCAGCTTTACAAGCAGATGCTCATGGGGGCAGGCATGGACCGGGTCTTTGAGATAGGCCCCATATTCCGGGCGGAAGAGCATGACACACGCCGCCATCTCAACGAGGCCATATCCATAGATCTTGAGGTAAGTTTTGCCGATGATAAGGCAGTCATGGAACTCCTGGAAGAGGCAGTGGTTGGAGCCTACCGGCATGTATCCGAGAATTGCCGATACCAGTTGGAGGTTCTCGGCCTAAATCTAGCTGTTCCCAAGCTTCCCTTCAGGAGGATCACCTACACCGAGGCCCTCGATCTCGCATCTGAGAAGGCTGGGGTCAAGATGCAATGGGGAGACGATCTCGACACGGAGACGGAGAGGTTTCTTGGCGAGAGCATTGGTGAGCACTACTTCCTCACCGATTGGCCGTCATCAATCAAGCCCTACTATACACTGCCTTATGAGGACCGACCAGAGGTCTGCAGGGGATTTGACCTCATGCATCCGCGCATGGAGCTGGCCTCCGGGGCGCAGAGGGTACATGACTATGATCAACTCGTAGGACGCATAAAAGAGAAAGGTCTGGACCCGGACGGCTTCGAGTTCTACCTGAAGGCCTTCCGCTATGGCATGCCGCCTCATGCCGGATGGGGTCTGGGGCTGTCCAGGTTGGTCATGACCATGCTCAATCTTGAGAATATTCGCGACGCTGTGCTATTCCCGCGAGACAGAAGACGGCTGGTGCCCTAGAGGCACAAGTTCTTTTTCCGAAGTTGTTCTTATTTCAGTAAGATAGTTTTACTGATATTAAGGTTTTATTGAACTATACGTTATCCAAAACATTATTTTCACTTGTTAGATTTTTGAAGAAAAAAATATATATTCTATGTGTACAAATTACTTTAAAAGATTAGGGAGGGTATCATGATTAAAGGAGAATTGCTGCATGGATTGCTGGCAATTGCAGTTGCTGCCTGGATGCTGTCGTTGGCAGCGTTATGCGTTGCTGAGACGCCTCAGAATATTAGTGAGATGGAGAATTGTACTGGATTTGGCGAGATTGTCGCTCAGGTGATAGGCCTATCAAATGCATCGTCCAGCCCGAATCTTGCAGCCCCTGACCTTGTATCGCCTTCTGGTGTTGTTAATACCGGCAAGCCCACTTACACATGGAAAGGCGTTGCCGGCTGCATTTACTACTGCCTGATGGTGAAGGATGATCATGATAAGGTTGTGCTCAAGCAATGGTATGATGCATCAGACTTTCCTGCTGCACCCAAGATCTGCTCAGCGACGCCCCTGCAGGCCTTTAGCCCCGGAGACTACAAATGGAGCATCAAGAGCTGGAACTGCGCAGGGCAATCGTTGAGCCGCGAGATGAAATTCACCGTCTGCGAATCCACATCCCTGCCTGGCAAGGCAACTCTCATCTCGCCAAACGATGCCATCGGCACCAAGAATCCTACATTTGTATGGAGGGCTGAGGAAGCAAGCACTCGGTACTGCCTGAAGGTCGTGGATGTTAGAAAGCCAAATGCGCCCATTTTTGAGTCCTGTTATGATGCTGCAGATGTGCTCACCGGCCAGACCTGCACCGTTACCCCGAAGCTTGATCTTGGTGCAGGAAGCTACCGATGGTGGATTCAGACTGTCAATTGCAAGGGAGACGGGCCCTGGAGCGATTTCCTCGGCTTCAAGTATCGGAAACAACTTCCTGGAAGGTCCAATCCGCTGTCTCCAGCAGGACTTACCGCATCCTCCCAACCGACATTCATGTGGACAGCGGCCTCTGCAGCTACAGAGTATCATCTCCAGATCGACGGCGATGCACTCAACGTCATGGATGTGTGGTGCGATGCAGCAGATGTGACATCCGGGTCCCGGTGCTTACTGGTTTTGCCCAATGCTCTGCCTGATGGAGATTCTGTTTACTTCTGGCGCATCCAGGCATCCAACGATGCCGGAAACGGGGCCTGGAGCAGCTACAGATATTTTGAAATCGTCTGCCCCATTAAGCCTGGTGCAGCTAAAAAGCTTGCCAGAAAAGGATAAAAGGTAAAAGTGCTCTCTCGGACCATGAGACAAAAGAGTCCGAGGTTAAAGGCAGGCCCACTGGCCGGCCTGCAGAGCATTTTTTTTTATTATTTATATCTATTCCAGCTTCTCGATGCCGATCTTCTTTACCTTTGGCTTCCAGATCTTGTCCGGCATCCAGGTCGGCGCTCCGGCAGGCTTGTCCACCTGTACTCTCTCTCCAGTGAAGACATGCACTTTTTTGGTGCCGCGTTCCCGCAACTTGATGTCTGTGCATCCGCGGTTAGCAGCTTTAAGTGCAGCCTGTCTTGGCGATTTTCCTGTAAAGACTCCAATCTCGTTTCCCTGAGCATCTCGCAGGGCAAAATTTCTCATCTCAGCCATGATTATTCCTCCGTCGTGATTAGAATATGCCTCTCTGATTCGGTATATTAATTTAATCCAAAAGTACCCGAAAATAGGGGGCAGAAGCAGAGAGACCTTGCTGCAAACGCTTTATCAAATATGACGATAATACCGGCACAAAATAAGTATTAAAAAAATAAATTTAGCAAAAAGTTGGATATTAGAACAATTATTCAATCGCTTAAGCGGCTTTGCTCTTTGAAGCCACCTGCACCCTGTTAGGTCGGTTCGTCGCCAAACTTCCCACCACGTAAGCCACCGTGCCGCAGATGAGGCCGATGAATACGGGGTGGATCAGAGGGTTGCCGAAAAAGTTCCAGGCCACCACGGAGAAGAAAGAGGCAAGCAAGCTGGCAACAAAGCCAGTCTGATTGCCTCGATCCCAGTAGAGGCCAAAGATGAGTGGAACGAAGACACAGCAGGCAATGACTCCCATGCTCACTGACACCAAGGGCACTATCTGCTGAGGCACATCGACCGCAGATGCTGCAGCAATCAAGAGAATGCTAACACCAACCACGCGAGTCAGGAGGAGCGTCTTCTTGTCTGAGATATCCGGGTGCAGATAGCGCAGGATGTCTGAGGTAAGGGCCGTGGTCGTGACCAGCACAATGGCGCTCATTGTGGACATGGCTGCGGAGATGGCTGCAAGCAGGACGAGGCCGTCAAAGCCCTTAGGAAGGAGAGTTACAGCCAGGAAAGGCACGAGGCCGTCGGGATTCTTGATGAAGGGAGCGAGTTGCTCGGCGCTGAGGGCTCCGTAGGCCAAAATGCCGAGCGAGAATATGCACAGGGCATAAATGCCAATGGAGATAGGGCCCCAGATGCCGGCGAAGCGTACAACCTTTCTGTCTTTGGCAGAGAAAATCATTATGAGCAGATCAGGCAGAGCCAAAAGTCCGAGGCTTATGGAAAAAGCCATTCCCAGGGTCTTCTGCCAGGGTACATTAAGCCCCTGCATGGAGAGCACATTTTCCGGGATATGCTGCCAGATCTCCATTCCTCCACCGATTGAATAGAGACCGCCGTAGAGGGATACGGCACCCACAAGCATGAGGACCCCCTGAATAAAGCCGATCCAGATGATGGCAGGCAGTCCGCCGACAGCATAGTAGACCGCCACAATTGCCACGGCTATCATCAGGCCTTGCAGGTAGCTGACACCGATCAAGCCCTGGAAGAGGTTGGCGCATCCCTTGAAGATAGGAACCAGGTAGACTGTGTAGAGAAGCAGCATGATCGCTGCCAGGACAACCTTTCCCGTAGGAGAGTTGTAGCGCTTCTCCAGCAATTGAGGGACTGTCTTGGCATCGTACTGCTTGGCCATGGCCCAGATCTTTCCAGCCATGAGCCAGGCGAGACACGCAAAGCCCACATGCAGGAAGGTGCAGAAGACCACCCAGGGCATGCCTGCTACGAGGCCGTAGCCGCCTCCGCCAAGAAATGACGCAGCGCTAAAGTAGGCGGCAGTGAAAGCAATGCCGATGACTGCCGGGTAGGCGATGTTTCTGTCGGAAAGGACGAATCCTGAGAAGGTCCCCTGGCGCAGCTTGAAAGAGAGCAAGACTATGAGGGCCACGTAGGCCACAAGCAGCAGTTCATTAATCATGGTATTTCCTCATCAGAATAAAGATAGTAATCGAGATCATAATGATTATTGAGATCAGCATAGCTGAGTAGGGCAGAGGCATCATTATCTTTTCACCCTCAGATCAGCACTGTATGCCGCGCAAGTAGAGAACGCAATTATATCCATTACCATTACCTCAAGCGATGTACGAAGTTGTACTTCAATGTGCTTTGAAGTGCAATATGATTTAAAAACATTTCCGTGCGCCTGCCCTGGAAGAGAGACGATATCGCAAAAACTGCTGGCATAATGGTGCTAAAAAAGGATGATCGAGTGCTGGCCTGAACTGTCCTGCAGCCATCGGCTCTTTTATGCTACAGCGCCAGTTTCTTGCCCTTCTCAAGCAACTCTATCTGCTCTTCGCCGAGGGCAGCCAATTCCTTGAACTGATTGATGGTATCCCGCATTTTAGGCAGAGCTTCCTGTTTGTAGGTGCTGATGGCCTCCAGCGCCTGCATGACATCGGCAAAGGCGGCCTTTAGATCCTCAACGGAGGCCTTGGGATTCATTGCATCCGTTTGGATTTCTGACCCTTGTACCTTCAACATTTCTGAGGTGGAGCGGATAAAATTATTTGTCGTCTTATCTAGCATCTTGATTTTCGTTAGGACAATATCTTGGTTATAGAGAGCACTGGCAACAGTCACGGAGACCTTCAAAGCAGAAATCGTCACATTTTTAGCCCTTTCCACACCGCGCATCAGCTCCTTATTGTTTCTGATCACAATCTCTGTGGCCATCACGCCCTGCTGATTGACGACTATCATCTGCTGAAGATCCATGATCCTCTGCCGCAGAGGAAAGAGGACCTCTTCAGAGACGAACTTGACCTTTTCCGGGTCTTCATTTCTGGCTTTGGCCTCCTCTATCTGCCTTTCAATTGACGCATCCATCAGGGTTCCAAGCTCGATCTCCTTCATCAGCAGTTTGGTCAGATCGCGCATTGCCTGCTGTTCGATCTCCAACGTGGTATTGTCGTTTTTCAGGATTATTTTGCCTCTGTCCAGGGACGCAACGATATCTGCAATCACCGAATCTGCTCTTTCGTATTTTGCAAAATAGTCCCTGATAGGATTGAGAAAGATCTTGCCGAAGATGCCTTTCTTGGCGAAATCGATGAGGCTTGGGTCCAGGTCTTTTATCTCCCGATTTAATTTCACCAAGCTCTTCGCAACAACTCCACCTTCATCTCCGTCCCTGGACAGGCTGCCGACAGTCACCTGCAGCAAGGAGTTCTTGGCAGCCGAGCGCTTCATCGTGTCGGCCCCAAAAGACTCGATTGACTGAAGGATATCCTTCTTTTTTGCAAATTCATCGAGGTCCAATTTCATAATCTCGGCGATATTGCCTTCAGCCACCTCCTGAAGCCGGGCCACATCTTCCGGCACCGGCTTGACCTGCTCCTGGACGGCGTTCTTGATCGCCGCTTCATCGGCCACCACCATTGTAAAGGACATCTTAATTCCTCGTATGCGTTTTACATTTCGGCATTAAACAGATTGCTCAATTTGTATGCAACGTCCTCGTTATCGGCGTTAATGCAGACACCTTCATTGATGTTGGAGATCTTTTGCAGCTCAGGGATATTTGCATTATAGCCAATTGTGTTTATAGGCATTCCAAGATCCTTAACGATTTTTTCAATTTCTTCCAGCGAATGGCCTTCATTTTGTTTGCCGTCGCTGAGAACAAAAATTCTCGGCTTCAAATTAGGATCGGCTTCGACACCTACAGCTTTCTGCTTTGTGAGCAAATCCATGGCTATCGCAATCGCATCAAAAGTTGCCGTGCTTCCGCCTGCCTGTAAATCATCAATTGCCCCGGCAAACTTGGATCTCTGGTTTATATCGAATTCGGCAATAGGCAGATCGATATGGACGTTGTTGGAATATGATATCAGGCCAATTTGATTATCCTTGCCGATGTATTTTTGACCTTCGAGCAACGAACGTTTCAATTTAATGAGCGGTTCGCCTTCCATGCTGCCGGAAACATCGACTACAAAGACTGCGCAGATAGGTTTGCCGGCATTTTTTATATCTTTCCAGATTTTTTGAGCACGGATGATCACATCACCGCGGACAGTTTTGTCTTTGGATTGATATTCGTTAAGGCCGCCAAAACCATACTTGGTTGCCAGGACTTGGTACTTTTCCTGTTGAGAGAATTGGACGAATTGATTCAGGATTTCCATCTTCGCCGGCGATAGCTCGCCGATTGCATACATAGGACTGTCATGTCTGAATCCAAATGGAACGAACTCGTAAGACCTGATACTCGGTGTATTCATATAGGTCTGGTATTCCAGAATGAACCCGTCCAGAACACCAGATGTGGCTGCGTCCCTCAATTGAAGGGTAGTATGGGCGATCACAGGAATATTGGCCTGGAAGCTCTTTAATCCGGCTTTTGCTTTTTCGCTCAGTAAATCCCTGCTGTCAAAAGTGTGCAGAGCTGAAATCAAAAAATTCAGCCCAGTTGAACTGGATAATGGATCGGTATAACCCATAGCAAGTTCGTTATTGGCGACCGCCTCGGCAATCGTTGAGATATTTATTGCCCCGTATTTGGCATCCATCTCATCTCTCTTGGCTTTAGTAAGCAGGGTCCCGGCCACATTGCCTACAAGTTTTTTTTGCACTAACTGGATCCTAACTCCCTGTGAGGCGATGATTTCACCCCAGAGCTCATTGGACGGTGTATAGGCATCTGGCAAATACTTCCCAGAAGTAATATAATCGGCACCTTGTCCAGAAGCGATACCTCTGAGCCTTACCGATATCGGCCTACCGTTGATCATTATCTTCGCGCTATTGAAATCTTTGGCCACTTCTGTCAGCCAGCCGTCAGTTCCGCGGCCAGCTTTTTCAGGCGAGGAGAATATTTCGATATAGTTGGGCGTGCTTTCGTTCACCTGCGG
>Ga0074195_1001049_pt1 | contig 43338 bp, 45 predicted proteins | sample EPASupsiteHSE623_FD_64525 | JGI IMG/M metagenome (GOLD analysis project Ga0074195, IMG submission 64525) | Bioremediated contaminated groundwater from EPA Superfund site, New Mexico - Sample HSE6-23 | ecosystem: Environmental > Aquatic > Deep subsurface > Groundwater > Contaminated ...
ATGTTCTTGTTCTATCCGGGCCTCAATAGCCATAATTACGGTTTCAAGATCCGCACGCCCCTTCGTATCCTCATCACGAATAAGGGAAAACTGGACTTTCATATTCTGGAGAAGGCTGACATCTACTTCCTGGCTTGTCACCAGCGACGTATATTCATCGATCCGGTCCTGCCCTATTCCTGCAGCACACCATGATTCTATACATTCGCGGTTGGCTTTCTGGCGTGCAAGTACTTTTTCTATCGCTTCAATGAGTTTTTTCGGAGTTACCGGTTTTGTGATAAAATCATCGATATTAATCCGGTGCTCTTCTGCTTCCTCAGGACTGATCTTTTTTGCAGAGAACATAAGGACCGGGATATGCCTTGTTGCAGGATTTTCCTTGATGCGTGCCAACGTTTCCCACCCGTCCATGGGTTCCATCATGATATCGAGAATGATAATTGACGGTTTTTCTTTTTTAAGAATTTCCAGGCATTGCTGCCCACCATATACAGCCAGTGGAGTGTACTTTTTTTTCAGGATGGATACGAGCCCGTCAACAATGAACGAACTGTCATCAACGATAAGAATCGTGTCAGTCAAGGAGACTGCCCCCCGTTGCTTTTTTTCGCTTGTTCTCTTGCATGATATGTTACTGGCATGTATTTTTCAAAGGTTCATGAATTTCCCGGTGATTATCCACAGCACGGATAGTCATAATTCACAGCACGTGTATGCTCAGTACGTATGTGCTAATTTTGATGATAAAATAAGATGATGAAACAGTTTTCATGTAAACTCAACACGTACCGGTAATATCTTCCGGAAGACCGGTAAATGCCGTTAAGCGATCGATCCGGACCCTTGCATTTCAGAATCAATAATCTATTTTAACGATAAAATTGCCTCCTTATTGGAATATAAGACAAAAATGTATAATTAACCCAACAACATGATAGGTGTTGGTGAAAACCATGACAGATGATAATTCGGACAAGGGGGAAACGATCGGCGTTGCAAGTACGGTCCGGTATAAGATCCAGACCGCAGAAGCACTCGAGGAAGCAGCCCGCAGACTGCGGAATGCTGATGCCCCGATAAATGAAGAAGATGTCAGGCAGATCCTTCATGAAGTCGAATCACGGGTAAGCCAGATTAAAACCGAAGTCGGTGCAGGGTACGAAAAAATTGAAGCAGATTACCACAAAAAGATCGAGCCCGTTGAGCATATCATCATCGAGCATCCCATTCCTTCTGTCCTTATCGCAGCCGGCATAGGGGTTCTCATCGGCATGTTGATCTTCAAATCCCGCGACTAAAACGAGGGATCCTATGGACGAAAGCGCCGGCACAAAAGACTCGTCAATAGAATCGGAATTTGTCAGGACTTACAAGTATATCGATCTGTACTTCCAGCAAAAAACGGACCTGTTCCTGCAGCACTATGTGTTCGAACCGTTTGATATCCTGTTCAAACGGACCATGTACCTGTCAGTAATTGTCACTTTACTGGCTGGAGGGACTCTGGCCCTGATACTGGGAATGATCCTTTTCATTTCCACCTTTGTCCCGCTCTGGGCAGCCCTGCTCATCATGGGTACAATCGTCTTTGCCTCAGGCGGGATCATCGCGCACATCATTCTGTCGGATAAAATTGTCTTAAAGACCCCGACTGTGGAGACGATTGACCATGGAAAAACGTAGGCCTATAACCGAAGAAGATTTACTCGTCACCGAAAGGTTGATCGCGGAATCCTACCGGCAGCTGAAAAAGAGTGTGGTACAGGCTCCGGTTCGGGCGCTTGAACCAATAAGTCAGGTGATTAGCGATCACCCGGTTGAAGCAGCAGCAACTGCTGTCGGGGGAGGGATCGCTGCGTATGGGATTGCTAGGATGATCACCCCAAACAGCAGGGATCATGAATACCGGAAAAAGCACGGCAAAAAAAAGAAATACAAGCGCCGGTACGACCCGATGATGGATATTCTCTCGGCTATTGTCCCGCTGGTAACCCCTTATATCACCGGGTATCTTGAGAAATATATAGGAAATTCTGGAATGTCGCCCGAGAAAACCCCCCGGCATGATTAGTTTTCCTGCAAAGGGAATACGTAGAAATTTTTTGTACCTGCAACTATCAGTTCGCCCTGATGACAGGATATCCGTTTAACGCATTAAAAAATAGTTGCTGGAATATTACAAACCCCAGAACCCAAGCAGCAGGCCGGATGAATAATATTAACCAGAAGACATAGTAATGACTATGATTCCCGCTGGCATATCGCGGACCGAGCGCGTCGTGCTCTTCATCGCGCTTATCGTCATCATTGTCATGGCGGTAAAGATGACTGCATACATTGTCACCCTTTTTGTCATGGCACTCATCCTCACGCTCCTGGCCTTGCCCGGCTTGTTCTGGCTGAAAGAAAAAGGACTTTCCTATTTTCATGCAACGCTCATCATTACCGTTATTGCATCCGTTTTAATCCTTGGATTCGTTTTCCTGACCTTCCTTTCATTCCATACACTCCTTGCAGATCTTCCACAGTATCAGGCAGAACTCAACATTCGTCTCCAGGAGATTTCAACGATTCTTACATCACATGGCATTTCCAGTGTCACCAACGGGGAGCCAACGATCAATCTCAGTCAGATACTCTCGGTAGTGCTCGGGGGGGCCATCAGCGTTATCGAAGGGATAATGTTTCTCTTTTTTGTCGGAGTAACAACCTTTTTCATGCTGCTCGATGCACCGAACATTTCAACACGCCTCGAACAAAGATTTGGCAAAGATTCAGAGACAATGCAGCAGTTCTCCCGCATGACTGGATATATCACCGATTTTATCGTTGTCAGAACAGAGACAAACTTTGTCCATGGGGTACTCTTTGGGAGTTTTTTGGGAATTATGGGGGTCCAGGGGGCAATCCTTTGGGGAGTCCTGACATTCCTTCTTGGCTATATTCCTTATTTCGGCCTCGTAATCGCTGCTGTACCGGCCATCTTTTTTGCATGGATCCAGTTTGGCATACCGGGGGCAGTCGCGGTCATTGCTGCGGTCTGCGTACTGAACCTGATCGTTGAGAACCCGGTATATTCCTTCCTTGCGGCACGGAAATTCGACATGCCGGCGCTTATTGTCATCGGGTCGGTGATCTTCTGGGGCTGGCTGCTCGGAATCGTGGGAATGCTCTTTGCCATCCCGATTACCCTGCTGGTTATGATGGTTTTCCAGATGTGTGATGAACTCCGCTGGATCAATGCCGCTCTCGGGACCAGTCATCTCTTTGATGAGATAAAGAGCGGAAAAGAGGAGCAGTAAATCCAGCCTTAAAAGAGAATAACACGATCTTTTTTTCTGCGCATACAGGTTTTCCTGCACCCATCATGCTTTACGTTATGAACACTAATAATAATACATAATAATCGGTTTTGGCAATGGGATCATCCCCCCTCAGGGTATATCCATCCCCTTCCCTTAAAAAACCATTTTTATCCCCATGGATCGAACGCGAGATCAGGTCTGTTTCACCCTGAGAGAACACCCATTAATACTTTAAAACAATGATAAAAAATTCCGTAAAACCTGAAATTCCCGGAACCCGAAGCGGGTATGTTATCCGGTTCACGTGCCCCGAATGCTCTACAGAAAATGCCATTGTCAACAAATCCCCGCGGGATCATTATAAAGCGACACGGGATGCAGCGTGCAAGAATTGCAAGAAGCGTTCCCGGATCATCACCCCCGACATGCATCACACGGCCTATACCTCCGTGTAATCGTTTTTAATGCACGGCATGTGCTTTTTCCGAAAACCAGTCTTATCATCAGATGATAATAGACGGGGTATTTATGCGGACAAAACGAGTTACAACAAAAAAATAAATTAGGTTTGTTATATGGTTATTTTCTTCAGGTGAAAATCCAGCACGCTGTTTTCAAGCGTGACTCTCGCCCCGCGCTTTGTGACAGGTACTGGTAGCGGTATGATATGGTGAAGGGAAATGGATCTCTGCCGGGGGTGGTAATTCCTTAATGGATTCGTTGATTCACCGACATGACAACAGAAAAGAGGATATCGACAGAGTAAAAAAAGATTCGTAATAAAAAAACGTAAAGGGGTTTTTATTGATAACCGGCTCTGTTGAAACTCTCAGTTAAAACTCCGATATGTTGTTCATTAACCCAATTAGGGCAATGTAAAAGATTATCGGGAAGGGTTCAACAGGGCCTAATAATCGGTTACATCCGGTTGCTGGCTTAATACCATGATCTCATGAGTATTTTCCAGCAGTCCGGCAAGATATTTTCCTGCCCATTCTTCCTTTTCATATTCTAAAAAAGGGCGAAATGAACCCTGTATTACCGCATTTTCTTTCTCAAACCGGAGCAATCCGATTGGAGAACCCCCCAGCCTGACAAGTTTATTTAAGTCATTTAAGGGATACTTCCCGGAACTGAATACAAACCGGGTCTCTGTGGGAAACCCGACTGCTATTGCGACAAGAAATGTTTTTTTTGCTTCACTGAGCATCTCATTTACCAGATCAGATGTATTTCTCATGATTTACCTGTCAATGGGTTGCAATTCATGGCATAAATAATTCGTTAAATGCCGTGTCAGGTGTTACATCACAGAATTTTCCGGACTTGAATTTGTCATTTCCAAGATACGGTAACACACAGGTCCATTATGGATACTGAAATCAATAGATTTTCCAGTAAAAAATCTGTAAGTTAATCTAGTACCTCTTCATTAATACCGGTTAATGTCAGACATCCTGCAGATAACCCGGAAAAAGCGGGATTCTATTGATATTTTATGCTTATCCGGGCGGCTTGATACCAATACTTCCCCCGAAGCAGATGCCGCGCTCAAACAGATTGTTGCAGCGGGCAGCCTCCATATTCTGCTCAATGTTGAAAACCTGGAGTATATCAGCAGTTCGGGTCTTCGCATCATGATCTCTGCCCTGCGGGAAGTCAAAAAAATGCAGGGCGACCTGAAAATTTCGTGCCTTAAACCCCGGGTAAAAGAGATCTTCCATATGGCCGGATTTGACCGGTTGTTCTTATTATACGATACTGAAGAGGCAGCCATCCAGAGTTTTTCCTATGTCGCTCTTGAAGAACGGGAGAAACGGATACTCGATGCAGTCGCTTCGACGCTCGATATTGAAGAGGACCGGAAGCGCACCGAGCGCGACTTGGTACAATCGGAAAACCTGTACCGGGCCATTTTTGAAAATTCCGGTACGGCAATGGCTATCGTTGAGGATGACCTGACGCTCTTTCTGACAAACACTGAATTTGAAAAGATGGTAGGGTACAAAAATGAGGAGCTGGCAGAAGTGTTCAGCCTTTTAGCCTTTGTCGTGAGGGACGATCTGGGGATGGTGACCGAATTCCATGATATGGTCCGGAAATGCCCGGAAAAATCCCCCCGTCACTATGAATTCCGGCTCAAGGATTGTGAGGGAAATATAAAAAATGTATACGTGATCCTGGATATGATCAAGGAGACGCCACGAAGGGTCTATTCACTCCTTGACATAACAGAACTCAGAAAGATTGAAGAAGATCTCCGCCACGAACTGATCCGGAAAAGAGAATTTATTATCCTTGCGGCTCACGAACTACGCACGCCGCTCCAACCGGTCCTGGGATACCTGACCCTTGTCCTTGACAATCCGGACTCGTTTGGCCTGAATGAGGAGGCTAAAACAATCCTTGATAAGTGCTTAAAAAATGTTGATAATGTGCGGGATACTCTCGAGCATATCATCAAATTGAGTGACCTGGGATACGGCCCTGAACAGATGCTGCCCCGGTTCAAGCCCCAGTACCGGAAGATATCCCCCCGGCAATTGCTGCTGGCCTATATCACGGTCCTCAAGTGCTCCCGGGACATTATCATTGACATCAATATACCTGAAGACCTGAAACTCGTTACCGATAGCGAATACTTTTACTTAATCATCCAGAGCCTGATGTTCAACTTGATCCGGTATTCTACAACCCCGGCAACAATCGAGATCTCGCACCACCATAGTAACAACAATAATATTTTTACCATTAAAAACAGGAGCATGGTAATTTCTCAGGAGATCATTCCGAATTTGTTCAAACCATTCTATGTAGGCAATGAATCAAAGCTGCTGGACAAATCCGGGTTTATCGGCCTGAGCCTGCCGGTTGCCAAACAGATGTCGGAAAAACTGAATGGCGATATTACTGTTACCAGCCAGCCGGAAACCGGAACCACATTTACCATGGTTCTTCCCAAAGTCAGTTTGTCAGGTTAACCTGTTGTTTGTTAAGGGAAATACTGACATAAAAAGAGTGTTTTAAAAAAACACTTCCCTCCCTTTACAGGATCTGCTTACCTGATAGAGAGTGATAGAAAGGAGGAAAACCCTTTCTTAAATTCCTTTTACCACCATCAGGGTGATGTCGTCAAACTGGGGCATGTCACCAGTGAATTGCTGTACACTTTCAAGAATTTTTTTCAGGATTTCCTGTGCAGGCAGCCGGGCATGCATGCGGATGATCGAATGCAGCCTCTCTTCACCAAACATCTCTTCCCGGGCATTGATCGATTCAGTGATGCCATCGGTGTACATGACAATGATATCACCCGTCCTGATGTCAAGGGTCCGGGAAAAAAATTCACGGCGCTCGACGGCACCCAGCACAATGCCGGTTGGCATGAGTTCTTCTATGGATCCGTCGCTGCTCCGGTACACCACCGGAGGATTATGCCCCGCATTTACATAGGTCAGGGTCTGGTCTTTTTCGGAAAGGATCCCATAAAACAGGGTAACAAACATCCCTGCCTTGGAATCCTGCGCAATGATATTATTGGCATCGAAGATCGCCATGGCCGGGTCCCGGTGCCAGAGCGCATTTACTCTAACCACGATACGGGATAATGCCATAAACAGCGCCGCCGGTACTCCTTTCCCGGACACATCCGCGATGATGATCCCAAGCGTTCCTTTCTCAAGCGGGATGATCTCAAACGGGATCACGTCAAAAAAATCGCCGCCCACTTCCTTTGCCATCACACTTTTTGCCGCGATATCGAACCCGGTGATCTGGGGAATAATTTCGGGAAGGAAGCTCTGCTGGATCTCTGCTGCGATCTGGAGCTCGGCACTCGAACGGGCAAGGCGCCCCTCCATCTCGCGGCGTTCCGTAATATCCCGGATCGTTTCTATCGCGCCGGTGATGGTTCCGTGGGGATCATAGAGCGGGCTTGCCTTGGCCCAGAAATACCGTCCCGCTTCTCCCAGTTTCGGGATGAATGTATCCACCACCAGCGTATCGCCTTCCCGCTGCACATGGGTATACCGGCTCTCCACTTCTTCTTCCGGCATGAGAATCAGGTTGGCCAAAATGGGTTTTTTCTCGCCATAAAACGGCAGGGCATACTCGTAATCTCCTTTTCCCACCATGTACCGGGCAGACACACCAGTCAGTTCTTCCATGGCACGGTTCCAGGTGATAACCACACCCTCGCGGTTGATCACCAGCGTGGCATCCGGTAAAAAACTGATGATCTCTTCGAGACTCTGGCGAGACCGGGTGATCTCCTGTTCGGCGCGTTTCCGGTCAGAGATGTCCCGAATCGTTTCAATCGCACCGGAAATATTTCCCTGCGGGTCAAAGAGAGGGCTTGCTTTCGCCCAGAAATATACACCCCCGGGACGGAACGTTGGAATGAAAATGTCCACTACAAGCGTATCGCCAATCTTCTCAATCGTATCGTACCGCTTCTCGATCTCCGCTTCCGGCATGAAGATAAGATTTGCCAGCATCGGTTTGCGCTCGCCGTAAAACGGGAGGGCATACTCGTAATCGCCTTTTCCGATCATGGATTGTGCGGGCACACCGGTAATCACTTCCATTGCCCGGTTCCATGCAATAACTCTCCCATTGAGATCGATGACAAATGTTGCATCCGGTAAAAAATCGATGATCTCTGCCATTCTCTGGCGGATTCGCTCCGTCTCCTGTTCGGCGCGTTTTCGGTCAGTAATATCCCGGATTGTTTCGATAGCCCCGATAATAGTGCCCTGCGAATCAAACAATGGACTTGCCTTGGCCCAGAAATAGGCGCCACCGGGACGGAACGTAGGAATGAAAATGTCTACTACAAGCGTATCGCCAATTTTCTCAATCGTATCGTACCGTTTCTCTATCTCCACTTCCGGCATGAAGATGAGGTTTGCCAGCATCGGTTTGCGCTCATGGTAAAACGGGAGGGCAGGCTCATAATCCCCTTTGCCTATCATGGATTGAGCGGGTACGCCAGTCAGCTCTTCCATAGCGCGGTTCCATGCAGTCACCCTTCCTTCGCGATCGATGACAAATGTTGCATCCGGTAAAAAATCGATGATCTCGCTGTGAAACGAATCTGCCTGTGATCCCATAATCCTGCACCCGTGCAAGAATTGACCGTTATCAGGTATGAACATTTTTCCCCGGTCAAAATGTTAATCTCAAAGGTGTTCCAGAATACTTAATCGCAAGGAGTTGTCATGGGAGTCTTCCGGTACGAGAGTAAATATGCAGCACCGACAAAAGAGCAGCGCGAGCGTTACATGACCGGAGAACGCGAAGAGCACACCTTTGGCCCTGATGATAAGATTCTCCTGATCGCATATGACGAGGCTGTGTATATCAAAGACGATATCGACGAGGTACGTATCCTTTTTACCGGTATCAAGGATAAGCAGAAAGCGTACGATGAGGTGCGGAGACTTATCGAGCACCACCAGCAGAAGAACGAAGAAGAATCACCATTTTCCACAGCAAAGGAATACTGAGGTATCGATCGCGTTCTGCCGGTAGCAGCCAGACCGGGAAGCTGCCAGAGAATAATCCCCTCTTTTTGTTATTTGCAAATACTCTCACCATTGCAGAGAATGATCTCCTCTCTCAATCGAAGGGGAGAGCAGATCCGGGAGCACTTCTCATTGACCCCTTAATGAATTCGCTTTTTTCGGGTTTTTTCCTGACCGGTAATGATAACTTCATCAACGCTCGTAAGTGAGGGGGGGGTCAAGCGGGGATATTTGCTCCTGAACAGAACGGAAGATCTGAACAGTTATCATCGTATTTCTCACTGTTGACCGTAGAGATCGGGCCATGATAATACAAATGTCCCTCACTGACCCCCCCCAATCACTCTTTGGTTTTTTAGTTAAAAAGTTGTTTTTTTACACCGTTAAGTGGTGTAAAAATTGTGTTGAGGAGAGAGGGGGTCAGTGAGGGACAAAAAGAATCTGCGGCGATCATGTATCCGAAGCGATATCAGAAGGTGCGCGGGAAATCCGTATTGATCCGCTGTGCCTGAGGAAAGTCCGAAGGAGGGAGACCCCCGGAGTGATAGGTTTTTTTCTGGTATCCAACCAGAAACACAATAGTTCCCCATTAGTTCCGGCAGAGACACAACAGAGTAACAAAAAAGAGGTAAGATAATTCCGGAATATTTTTCTCTCGTTCTACCACAGGATCCTTAAGGACTGGCACTATGGTTACGCCTATCGAGGAAATCCACAATTACGTCAGCGGGGTGCTCGAACCAGCGGGTTCCCACGGTATGGATCACACGGAACGTGTCACCCGCATGTGCATCATCATAGGAAAATACGAGTATGCGGATATGGGCATCCTGATCCCAGCAGCCCTGCTCCACGATATTGCCCGGCCTCTTGAAAAAGAGAGGGGATTGCCTCATGAGACAGAAGGGGCCCGGATGGCAGAAGCCTATCTCGCATCGATACACTACAATCCGGTACTCATTCCCGCAATCAGTGCTGCTATCCGTACTCACCGCTTCCGGTCTGATGAAAAACCATCAACTCCCGAAGCGAAAATCCTCTCCGATGCAGACAAACTTGATGCACTTGGAGCAGTTGGTATTGTACGGACATTCATGCGGGCAGCAGAACACGGCGGTGATATCAATGATGCCACATTTCATTTCCGCGATAAACTACTGAAGTTAAAAGACCTGATGTACACGGACACCGCCCGGGATATCGCGGGGGAAAGGCATGCATTTCTCGCTAAATTTCTCGAAACACTTGAGCATGAGATGGGAAAATAAAGAGGATTATGTCCTCTTGGGCAAGGAGAGAGATACCTCCAATTTCGCAAGATCTGCGACAGAACCCGGCATTGTTCCAGGAATAAAAATGATAATTGCGATGTCAGGGATTTTTACCATAAGAGACACCCATTACATTTCATCATCAGGTCTGCTTTTTAATACCCATTAACACCGGTGATATGAGCATGACGGCGAAACATTATCCAGCTGCCAGATGAATACTAGATGGGATCTGAATGGATGACCCGGTAATCGATGACGAGCCCTGTGAGCAGTGCGGCCTCTGCTGCCGGATCTTCGGCCCGGGTATAACGCCAACCGTGCCGAATGTGTACATCTGGATGGAACAGGGACGGACCGATATCCTGCGCTGGTTTGTCGCGTTCAGGGAGAAAAGCACCCCGGTAAACTGTGCGGACCTCAGGGCCGAAGACCTCGGGAATGTAGTCTCTATCGAAATGCGGAACCCGGATAATGGGGATTTTGTAACCGTCTGCCCGTTCCTGCGCCGTGTAACAAAAGAACGGTATATCTGCGGGATTCACCTGGTTAAACCCGATATGTGCTGCACCTACCAGCCATGGATCTGGGGCGAGACATACTTTAACCGGTGCAGGAGTTTAGGAAAATCCAACCGGACTGGCAGATGGCCATGCTAATCGGGCAGCTTTCTTTTTCGGGAAATATTTTCATTAGTACCTGATGTTCTCTCGAATTTTTTTTTAAATCAGGCCAGAAGCCGGAAATTATTTTCACGCTGCATCCGGTTTACACCGGATATGGTATCGTTCTCGTGTATGGGCAGGACTTCTGAGAAATTCTAAGAAAATAAATGGGAGGGGGCAGTCATTTATGGGTCTCTTTTCCGTTCAGATATTCTGTACGGGAACAAAACTGTTCCCAACGTTCATCACGATGGTTTGGGGCAGCTCGATTCCCAGTGCCTCTTTCAAAACCTCCTCGATCGTTTCTACCGGAACAAATGTCAGTTCGGCTCGTACATCCCCCGGAACATCCAGTAAATCCCGCTCGTTCTCTTTGGGCAGAATGATCTTTTTTATGCCGGCACGGTGAGCGGCAAGGACTTTTTCCTTGATTCCTCCTACCGGCATGACCGCCCCGCTCAGGGTAACCTCGCCGGTCATCGCAAGGTTTGAATCTACGGTCTTTCCGGTAATTAATGATGCGAGGGCCGTAAAGAGCGTAACTCCCGCTGACGGGCCATCCTTGGGAGTTGCTCCCGAAGGTACATGAATGTGGATATCGCTGGTCATGAAATTAAACCCGTTTTGCGTGTTTGCCAGCCGTGACCGTATGAGGCTCAACGATATCATTGCCGACTCCTTCATCACGTCCCCGAGCTGGCCGGTGAGGGTCAGCTTGCCGGTCCCGGGCATGAACGTTCCTTCGATAAAGAGGATTTCTCCTCCGACCGGGGTCCATGCGAGACCGGTGACTACCCCGGGAACCGGTTCTTTCCGGGCTACTTCCTGGCGGATTAATTCCTTTCCTAAAATCCCGTCAAGCTTATCTGTAGTTACTACGAATGGCAACCCGGCGGTCCCGGAGACAATCTTTTCAGAGACATGCCGTGCAGCTTTTGCGAGCTGTTTGCTGAGCCAGCGGACACCGGCTTCACGGGTAAATTTTTCTATCATCACTTTAAGAGCCTCATCATCTACCCGGAATTTATCGGCATCGAGACCATGCTCTTTGATGATTTCGGGAATCAGGTGATCCTTTGCAATCGCGAACTTCTCGTTCTTCGTGTAACCCGAGATCTCGATTAGTTCCATCCGGTCGAGTAGCGGGGCCGGGATTGTTGCAAGGGAGTTGGCAGTCGCGATGAACAATACATCGGAAAGATCGTAGGGAACTTCAAGGTAATGGTCCGAGAAAGTGTTGTTCTGTTCCGGGTCAAGGACTTCCAAAAGTGCACTTGCCGGGTCTCCTGCATAGGACTGGGACAGCTTGTCAATCTCGTCAAGGATAAAGACCGGATTTTTGGTGCCGGCTTTATGTACGCCCTGGATGATCCTACCGGGCAGGGCTCCGACATACGTCCTCCGGTGTCCGCGTATCTCGGCTTCGTCCCGTACACCGCCAAGACTTATTCTAACGTACTTCCGCCCGAGGGCCTCTGCAATGCTTTTGCCAAGGCTTGTCTTTCCCGTGCCGGGGGGGCCGGTGAAGAGGAGGATCGAGCCCTGCTTCTCGCTTTTAAGTTTCATGACCGCGAGGTGCTGAATGATTCGTTCTTTGACTTTTTCAAGACCCTTGTGATGGCTCTCGAGCACGCGGCGGGCCTCTTTGATGTCGATGCTCTTCTTCTCTTCGGTGACCCACGGGAGGTCAAGCAGGAGATCGAGATAATTCCGGATCACGGAACTTTCATGATTCTGGCTGCCGCCGCTCTCAAGTTTTTTTGCCTCAGCCAGTGCTTTTTTGCGTACATCATCAGGCATCTTTGCATTTTCAATCCGGTCCCGGTACCCCCTGTCACCATCAGCGCCTTCTCTCTCGCCCAGCTCTTCCTGGATTACCTTGAGTTGTTCCCGCAGCATTGCCTCGCGATTCGATTTGCTCACCCGGTCGGTGACTTTCTTTGCCATCTCGATACGGATATTAATGTCTTCCCGGGTTTTGACAAGAAGCTCTAAGAACGAAATGTACCGTTGCCGGACCGAGATAATCTCAAGGAGCGCCTGCTTCTCGGCAAGATGTACCGGAAGGAAGGGCATGACAAACCCCATGATCCGATCAATGGAGTCCATCTCGTCAATAGGCCGGGTGAACTGTTCGGAGCCGGAAAAACGGCTGCTGATCTCGTGGATAGTGAGCTTGATATCCGAAAGGATTCTTACCCGGAGATCTTCTTCGAGATCCGGTAGATCCGGGACCGGCTCGCAGGCAGCATAGAACCATCCTTCCTTTTCGGACAGGGAGACTACTTTTACTCGTTGCACAACCTGTGTGCAGATCAGGTACCCGTCATCAGCAGGCTGCACATGCGAGATCCGGAACAGGTTGCCGGTCTTATAAAGCGATTCAGCGGTAAGTTCCGAGAGCCGGGTTCCGCTCTTCACGGTCAGGCCGATAACATGTGCCCCCCTGGTATCCTTCATTGCATCCAGCAGGAGTTCTCCAGCTGCATGGCTAACCGGAAATTTTGTCCGGCTGTCCGGGTACACGACGATCTCAAAGAGCGGCATCACCAGTTTTTCCTGCATATGATCCTTGTTTTCCTGTTGCATGATTTCCTCAATCATTTAGTTCGAATTTACCTAACTAAAGTCCCGGACAAAAAAAATTACCTGACTTTCTGCAGGATCTCGATTAAAAGTTCCTGCTCGTGTTCATCCAGTGAATGTACCATTCGCTCAATCACCCTGCGCAGTGCGGCCTGTTCTGCCTGTGCGATCATTTTCCCCTTATCTGTCAGGCGGATGTACAGGATTCTCCCGTCATCGGGGCAGGGTTCCCGGTACACGCACTCCATCCGGACAAACCGGTTGACCATCTCGGTGATCGTGGGTTTTGAGTTCCGGGTGATCTCAGCCAGCCTGCTGAAGGTGACATCGCCTTGTTCATCAATGACTTTCAGGTACGCGATCTGTTTGACCGTCATATCCGCAAGCCCGCATTCGGAGAAGATAGTGCAGGAGCATTCGTTTTTCATCCGGAGCAGATGTTCAAACACTTCCAACAGATGTTCATCTATTTCCATCGTTCTCCGCTCCTTCGTTAGTTAGGTTTTACCTAATAATAAAGATAGGGGTCCGGGCCAACCCGTGAAATACACCCAAAAACGATTGATTGCTTTTATGTATGCTGACTATAAACACAGAATACAAAAACAGGATGATTGTATGAGTGTACTCGTTAAATTCCTGCAATCGGGATCGTTCCATGCCGGTGAATTCAAGTCCTTGGATCTCGACATGATCGTCAAATTTGAGATTAACCACTTGCGCAATACCTGTGAACTGATTGCCATAACACCGGAAAATCCCCAGCAGAACTCGCCCTATGTGATCGCACGGAGGGATGTCGAATACAAATTACAGGATATCTTAAATGATCTCCAGAATCTCAAACAGGAAAAGAAGGATATCATTTACGAGATCACCGATACTGAAGTCCGGCTGGTAAAAAAGATATAACTATTTTTGGATCCGGTCCCTGTTTTTTATGGGATGTCAGGTTGGAGATCATGGCCGTCCTGCAATACCAGGAAATGCCCGCAGCAGGACCATTCCATACATATAACCGATGACCTCCCTCAATGAGATGTATGAGTCACCGATTGGATTTTATCTGCCTGCTCCGGTTAAAACGCCCGGATTTTCTTACCACCATGACACCGGAAGAACAAGCAGTAATGGGAGAACATATCGAGTATATCAGGAACATCTCTGCCCAGGGAAATATTGCCCTGAGTGGCGCAGCAGTTGACGGTTCTGTTGGCGTAGTCATCTATCGTGTGGATTCGGCAGAAGAAGCCCGGCGGCTTTTTTACAATGATCCGGCCGTCATCGCGGGGATCGGGTATCCCGAACTGCACCCGTTCCGGATTGGATATCCGACCGCGATCTGATTTTTTTACCGGGAATTATCAGAACTCTATATTCTCCCGTCAAATGACCCGTGGAAAGAAAAGACCTTTTTCCGGGTCTATAATCCTTACAGTGTGTTTCTGGAAATACTATCCAATATAGGGATTTTTCATCCGCCTCGTTTACATCACCGGGCGCCGGGACCTTTTTTAGAATCTTTTATGTTTTGGGTAAGCTCCCGCTGCAAATCCTGGCGTTTCATCTGTTTTTTCATCTCGGCATAGACAGTAGATGAACTGATCCCGATGATGATTATTACTAGCATCAGGCTAACCCAGAGCATCGTTCCCTGCGAGGACATGAATGCAGCCCACAGTACGGTTGCAAATGCAATGAGGTAGAACAATATCCATAACCGCAGGGTGGGAAATTCCATTTTGTTATCCTTTCCTGTAAAGACCGGTATTATGTCCTGCCGGTATAATTATTACCAGTATTTTTTCTCCACACACTATTTACATCATCCTTTATGTTTGTTTATCAAATACAGGAAAGTCCGTCCGTTTTTCCGAACCGGGAGCAGAACCCGGTTCACAAAAACGGGTTATTTTTTGCAGCATCCAGCAATAACAGCGCTAACTCTTCCGGCATGCTGCCCATCGGTACATGGGATGTAGGCAGTTCAATATACTTCCACTCATTTTTTACAGCGGAAATTTTTTGCTTTGCGTTATCAGTCACGGATTTGAATCCACTTTCCGTACAGCGAATATAGGTTTTTGGCAATAGTTTTATTTTTGCAGCATCAAACTGCAGTTTCTCGATATATGGCGCTGCTGGTTCCAGGCCGGCAAACGACAGCGGGTCGCTGCCTCCGGAAACAATAATGTCAAACAGTGATTGTCCCGGATCAGGAACTGCAGCATCGACATATACCAGGTGGCTGATTCTGTCTGCCATGCCAGCTGCAACACCGGTTATTATCATTCCGCCATAACTGTGCCCGACAAGAATGACATCCAGTAAATTATTTTCGGCAATTATCGAGCAAACCTGTTCAATATGCCCGGTCAGGTTGGTGCTATGTTCGTCATTAAGGGTCGGCGCAAAAACGCGGTGATCCTGTGCTAAAAGCGCAGGAACAACAAGGTCCCAGATCCTACCACCCATCGTACCGTCCTTGGTATGTACAGGATCTCCCCGGGTAAGCTTATTCCAGGTTTCTGTGGTCATGTTGCCGCCATGAACCAGAACATAATTGGCCATGTTAAACACTCGCTGATTAAAAATCCTGATACGTTATTCTTTTTTTATCCGATAAGAGGCTGTTGCATAAGGAAAATGATAAAATTATATTTTTTACCGTAGTCACCCGGGCAATCATATCATATTATCGTATGAAAAATTCAGGGAACCGATTTAACAGAGGTATTGGCATATACAATTTCGTTGTTGAACCAGGTAAGGCACAGCGATGAACGGGCAATCTCTTTGTTTCCCTGTAAGGAATACAGGCGCATTTCAATATTTACAGGTTTTTTATTCAGATCCGGAATATTTTCTGAATATGTCCAGTAAATGTCCCGTGAATTGTCGTCTGAAATGGGATTTCCCAGTATAGTCACTTCGGAAGTTGATGGAGTGACTCGGATGAAATAGCCATAATCTGCCGACCATGTATGCCTGCTCTCCAGTAATTCCCGGTCAGAGAGATTTGTTATCTCCAGCCGCAACCCTTTGGCCGAGGAGATCTGCGGAGAGAAATAGTGCTGGTCGGGTTTTATGGAAATTACTTCCGGGAACGTATCTGCATTATCAAAAAAATGCGGGATGGCAACAGGGACTAGAAGAAGGAATGCTATCACCAGGATCGTAAAAATACCCAGGCTCATCCACGGAAATTTTCCCCGCCCCGGAATTATCCCGGTAACTCGTTTCCCAAAATTCCAGCTCATGAATGCATAGATGACAAATGGAATGCAGGTGAGTACTGCGATGATTGCAAAATGCAGGGAATACTTATTCGGGATTAATGGCATCAGCATGAGGAAAAACAGAAATAAGCCTATCCACATCGGCACAAGGCAGATGAGCAGTATGGAACGCTGTGAATCTCCTTCGTACCATGTGCCGATCATCTTTGAGAACAGGGTGATTTTTTTCCGCACGACCTCTGTATCCCTGCCCTGTATTATCAGGCTGAAAATAATCAGAAAACAGAGTGTTAAAAATAAGGCCCCGAAAAAAATGATCATTGAAAGGAATAAGGGAAGAAAACTATCCGGGTTGGCAATCCATGATTCGCCAAGAATCCTGTTTCCCATATTGGGTATGAGAGAGATCATGGTTCCGGTCACACCGACCATAGTAAAAAGACGGAAATTTTCCCAGAGAAAACCAAAGATAGAAAAGGGTTTTCTAATCTTTTTTTTGCAGGCTGGACATTCATTAAATAGATTTGTTATCTCCGTGCCGCAATAGGGACAAGTTTCCATAATACGTTCTGTATGACTTCCTGATTTAATACACCAACGATCCGATCTATCACGGTATAACAGTGATTAGATACGCCATAATTTAAGGAGTGGATATTTGCAAATTTCCTGAAAATTCTCAGAAGTTCCAGATATATCTGTTCAGGATACCCGATCATCTCTCCCGTATCCCGATAAGGACCAGAACAAAAAAGATAATGTGTTATAATATATGGGTGAAATTACCAACAAGCCGGAGCGTTTGAAGCACATGACTATCGTTCTTATCGTGGATGATAATCCTGACATCAGGGAATTATTCGCGATGACTCTTGTCTCACTGCAATACAGCACCCTTACTGCCCCGGGAGGTCAGGAATGCCTGGAGATGCTGACAAAGGTCAGGCCGGATATCATTCTTCTCGATGTCATGATGTGGCCCCTTGACGGGTGGCAGACGCTTCAGAAGATCAAAGACTGCCCGGATACGAAAACAATTCCGGTCATTATGATTACCGGCAAAGATGCTACGTATGAAGAACAGAAAAAATTCAGCAGATTTTATGCAGATTATATAACAAAGCCGGTAACGCGGGCGAGCCTCCAGGAAATAATTAAAAAAGTGCTGGATACCTGTCAGGATAACACATGTCTGTTAAACTAAAATTATCTTATGCTCCTATGAGCGTATCCGTTCCCGTTCCGCTTTTCCCGGTTTTTTTTACATACGACGATTCCAACCGGTATATAATTCACTGGAACGAGACATTAACTATACAGTATCTTCCAGCACGGGAGAGGAACCCGGGATATCCACACACATCCCGCCCCCGCAGTAATCCCGTACCCCTTACCGGAACAGTTCGTGCAGGGAGAACCGGTACGGGCCAAGCTTTCCGTCAAAATTCGAAGCCCCGATATGGCTTGCCTTCCCGGTCTCTGCTGCAGCCCGGATACCGGCCTTCATGGCTTTTTTAATCACCGCTTCATCCATCCCGTTCATGACGATCTCGTACATCGAACCCACACCAACCGGAACGAGCGAGTCGGTAATCCTGCCTTTCAGGGTCGGGCAGAACATATGATTGGTACTCGCCGGCATCGGGAACCGATAATTTTTAGCTGCCACCTTCGACCCACTCTTGACAATACCCCCGGCAAAACTCGTGATGATACCTTTCATTCCCATAATTGCGCGGGCTCCAGCAACCGCAGCCGCGAGGGCGGATGGCTGATCTTTTGCCATGACAAGGAAATTTCCCCCGGCAATTCCCTTTACGGTGCCGAACCGCTCCTCGCCAATATAATCGCCTTCCATAACCGGGATCTTCCAGCAGCTCCGTCCACCAATAATACAGCGCTCTTCGTACCGGTCGCCGAAATAATGCATCCGGGTAAAAAACCGCGAGCCTGCATCCGGCAGACCGTCAAATGCGCTGGCCGTGGGCGCCGGGAGCACGCACTGGGAGATCCGTGCGGAAACATTAGCTTTCATGTTCTTCTTCTCTGCGCATATAAGACTTGAAACGCCCGGCCTCCCGTCCGGAGTCTCGCCCGGCAGAAGTTCGCCTTCGATTCCCGCTTCACAGGGACATGCGATACGGGAACTGGCAAATCCAGTGGCGTTAACGGCGGCGATATGCGCCCATTCTTTCGTTGTCGCAGTGATAATGATCCGCGAGATCCAGACCGGGAATGCCTCGGCATAAGTATCGATTATCTCTGTACCATTGATCTCCATGATATCCTCATCCCCTCAGGGATATACAATTCCATCTTCAGTGATGATATGATCCATGCGCACGTCCGTTTCATCCAGCGGCAGGGAGTCGATCTCCTGGCAGGCAAACGCAATTCCGATCTTGCGGAGTCCGGGGTACTTTTCAAGGAACCGGTCATAATACCCGGCACCGTACCCGATCCGTCCACCAGTCCGGTCAAAGCCGAGCATCGGGAGGATGATTGTATCTACATCCTCGCCCCGTGCCGGGATCTCGCTGCCAATGGGCTCGGGAACACCAAATGTACTGGGAACCAGAGCAGCAAAGTCCCGCAGGTACGAGAGCCGCAGGCTCACGTCCTCTTTTACGATAATGGGGACAACCACCGGGTTGCCGCGTGCGAGCAGGGAAGTGATGATCGGGACCGTGTGGACCTCTTTTTCCTTTGAGGTATAGGCCATCACCGTCTCGCCATCACTGATGAGGGTCATGAGGTGGCCGGAGATCATTGCGCTCTTTTTCAGCCGGTCTTCCGGTTCCATGGCATCCTTACGCAGTCGCAGGATATGCCGTATGGTACTTTTCTGTTCCCGCATGGGCAGTAGTAGAGAACCGGGGTATTTATGCTTTTCCGGGCTCGTTCACGAGTGACAGGAGACGCTGCCGGGCTTCTGGTATTTCTGCAACCATTGCGAAGCGAGGGTGTAAAGACCGAATGCATCAGCGGTGGCATGAGCGAGATTTATGATATATCACCCGATGGTCTTTGCAGCAACCGCACGCGAAACTGCACCGCCCATATGGCTCAACCGGCCCGATAACATGGGAATGATAGTCCCTGTCGCATTCCTCTACCCGTACGGGAGAAACACGAACATCTTCAATCATCTCCCAGAATTCCGGGTTGCCCCACACAAACCGACTGTAAAGGACCGGATGGGCCCGCAGGCACGCCAGCGCAGACTCTTCAAGAGTGCGGGTGTCTATCCTCCGGTCAAATTCCATCATCGCACACAGGGTGACATCGTCCATAAGCCTGACGGAATCGGTGAAAAGGTCGAGGGCCGAGGTCTCCCGGTACAGCTATATCCTTCCCGGGCAGTCCAACGGGACGTTCCATGGCAACGAGACGCTCCTGTTATTCGGCGTACCGGTTCCGGCGGATCCGGCAGTGGCCGATAATGTTGTCGATCTCTGGACCCGGTTTGCAAAAACAGAGCACCCGAACGGCGGGATGGATGTCACCTGGCCGAACTGTACCCGGAAAAATGGTCGGTATCTCGAAATCAATGTGACCCCGATGATAACTTTCGGGGAGTAAAACCCCTTTTTTTTAAAAAACGAAAAAGTCCCTTGGGAATGTGCAGAAATGTACGGGTATGGGATTTATGCAACAACCTGTTTTGTCTGGAACCGGGGCCGGACTTTTTCGGAAAAATATTTTCCAATCTCGTCCGAATGCATAAAATCCTTATAGACTTTGGGGAGGACACCGGAATACTGGTACACAAGTCCTGTCTGAAATTCTATCTCCAGGATTTTTGTGAGTTCATCATATCCCACAGAGCGTAGAATCCGGGATTTAACGGGCTGTCTTTCCAAGCTTATCACCACACTCTTACAAATGTGCTGGATGGTTAAGGGTTTTTATAAAAATTTTGTTTGGAAAAGTGCTCCACCGTATTTTATATTCCCGCAGATCTTTGCCGCCGTGGGCCGGTAATCACGCCGGCTGATGACCATCAAGAGCATAAAAATACAAGTCCGACAAAGATCTAAAAAAGCCCGTAAAAAATGGAGTGTGATCTCAATGGAAAAACCAGGCCCTGCACCAGATATGAATGGCGATGTTCCGGCCATCTGCCATACTCCTGAAGCACCCGTCACACCCGCTGCAAAGTTCATCGTGCTTTTCATTGGGGTGCTTGCCGGGTTCATTACCCCGTTTGACGGTTCGGCAGTCAATATTGCGCTGCCGGCTATGGGCGCGGAATTTCACATGGACGCGATCTCGCTTTCATGGATTGCCACTGCGTACCTCCTTGCCGCTGCAATCTTCCTTGTACCGTTCGGCAGGATCGCAGACATCTATGGAAGGAAACGGATCTTTCTGTACGGTATCGCGGTCTTTACCGCAGCGTCATTCATCATCACGATGGTTCCCACGACAAACCTGCTTATCGCAGCCCGGATCGTACAGGGATTCGGCGGGTCCCTGATCTACGGCACAAGTATTGCGATCCTCACATCCGTCTTTCCCCAAAGGGAACGGGGAAGGGTGCTGGGAATCTACATAACCGCCGTGTATTTCGGGCTCACCCTCGGGCCATTTTTAGGGGGTGTGCTGACCCAGTATTTTGGATGGAGGAGCATCTTCTTTGTCAACGTGCCCATCGGCATTCTTGCCTGCATTCTGATCCTCTGGAAACTTGACGGGGAATGGGCGGAGTGCAGGGGTGAGCGTTTCGATATTTACGGCTCGGTCATTTATGCCGGTGCTCTTATTGCCGTTATGTACGGGTTTTCCCTTGTCCCGGACAGCACGGGCATTATCCTTGTTGTTGCCGGTATTATTACCGGGATCTGCTTTGCCCTGTACGAGATGAGGATTCCCGCACCGGTCTTTGATATGCGCCTCCTTTTTAATAACCGGGTGTTTGCCTTCTCGAATCTTGCTGCGCTCATCATCTACAGTGCCACCTTTGCCGTAATGTTTCTCTTAAGTCTCGACCTCCAGTATTCCAAGGGTTTTTCCCCCGAACATGCCGGCCTTATCCTGATTGTTCAGCCCGCGATTATGGCATGTGTCTCGCCTTTTGCAGGGCGGCTCTCCGACCGGATCGACCCGCAGATCGTTGCTTCGGCCGGCATGGGATTTACCGTCATCGGCCTCTTCCTGCTCTGTTTCCTTACCGAATCCACTCCTCTGTGGTACATACTCATCAGCCTGGTCGTATGCGGAATCGGGTTCGGGCTGTTCTCTTCGCCGAATACCAATGCTATTATGAGTGCCGTTGAAAAAAGGTATTACGGGGTCGCGTCCGGCATGAACGGGACTATGCGAATCGTAGGCCAGATGCTCTCGATGGGTATTGCAATGATGATCTTTTCTATCGTCATCGGCCGGGTCGAGATCACACCGGAGTATTATTCCCGGTTTATCGAAAGCATCCATTATGCATTCATCCTTTTTACGGTGCTCTGTATCTTTGGGATCGCAGCGTCACTTATGCGAAGGAAACAGGAGCCAAAAGGTCGGGGTTTAAACGGCTGACCGGAGTGAACGGAAGAGCAGCAGGCCAATCGGGAAAAGGTATGCCGGTTCTCGTCTTACGCCCCCGTGTTTTAACCCAGTCATTCAATCACAACCAACCAGTAACTGTTCAGGGTTCAAGGGACGGGCCTTCGGACTGACCGGAACTTCCGGGAGATCAGAAGCGGTCTTTGCCGGATACATCTTTGCTTCATGGTCCGCTTGAAAAATACCGGATAGGGAAATATTCCGGTCCATGTTACTTTTTCGGGATCGTTTTTTTACATTACGGCATTGAATACTATGAGAAATCCATGAATACGACCAGAACGCTGGTGCAGGGAGAGAAAGGTGCGATCCATGCAGCAGAAAAAGTACGGGAAAAGACCATATTTTTCAACCTGCTCGTAGCGGCTGCTCCCGCTATTCCTAAGCTTGCCGCGGCAGTTCTCTCGGGGTCAGTTACGCTCTATGCATCTGCCATGAAGACGGTTAACGAGGCCATTGGCGTCCTGGTTGCATGGCTGATCGCACGCAAGATTGCCCGGGGCGATCACGGGGTCTATGATTACGGGATGGGAAAATACGAAAATATTGCCCGTATCATCACCGGCAGCGTGATGCTCATCTCGTTTGTCATTCTTATCATTGTCGCCACCTACAAGATCCTTTTTCCCGCACCTCTCGGCAGCGGGGGAGTCCAGGTCGGGATGATCATCGTCATCATCATGATCGCCGTCGATAGTTATATCTCGGTCCGCAATTACCGGATTGCGGTACGGGAACCTTCGCCCCTCATGGATTCCCAGTGGCGCCTCTTCCGTTTGAAAGCCATTGCAAATCTCGTGGTCTTTGTGACCCTGATCCTCGCGATCCTTTGCGCAGCTTTCCCGTGGGCAGTATATATCGATCCGATTGCCTCATTTGCGGTCATGGGCATCCTTCTCTATTCCGGGCTCCGGATGATCGTATCATCACTCCCGGATCTTCTTGATGAGACGCTTGAAGAGGAACTCCAGCTCGTGGTGGTTAAAGAACTGGCAGATCATTTTAACCACTACAAGCAGCTTCACGGGGTCAAGTCGCGACGGAGCGGGGGGAGTGTCTATGTCGATATATTTCTGGAGTTCAGTGGAGAACTGCATATGTGCGAGGTGCAGGATACCATCGACCGGATGAAAATATCATTAGAATCCAAAATACCCAAAAGTTCTGTCAATATCATCACTTCGAGCGGCAGGTGCAGCCGGGGCAGGTCCTGATCCGGTGGACCCGGGTTGATATGACCGACTGCTCTCATGAAGATAGGAAAAGATGAGACGGGAGACGCCGGGAAAAGTCTGCAATAAACCTATAATCCATCATCGCACACCATCAGGTATCATGATCAATCCTGCCAAAAATATTCCCGATGATACGGAAGAGAACCGGCAGATCTGCAGGAAGTACTGCAGGATATGCCCGAACTACAAGGCTCATTCCCTTGAAAAATTCCAGCCAGCCGAACTCTTCTGCGCCAGTGGAAGATCCTCATGCCCTGAAAAAAAAGAGATCCGGTGTTTCTGTACAGCCTGCGAGCTTTTCGGAAAGCACCATCTCCGGGTCGGATTCTTCTGCGTTAACGGTTAGGCATTGTTTCTCCGGGATATCCATCGGGCTTTGCCGGAACCCGCCCGGTTCTTTTATTCAAGAGACCCGCTTTACCACGGTTTCCATTATCGCAACGTTCCCGTGGATGATGTTGCTTCAGAATGACGGTTCACCGATTTAGTACATAAGTTGTGGTTATAGTCAGGTTCCCGATGGTTTTTCCCAGGTAAAAATATAGGAAAAACGATTCCCGGAAAATTCCTTTTCGATAAGCCCGGCATCTATGGCCAGCCGGGTGACAGTGCTGCGGGTCTGGAAATGGGGATCGCGGATCGTCTCTTCCACGAGCAGGATACCGCCGGGCTTAAGCGCTTCAAAGATCTCGCGTAATGCCGCATCCCGGTCAGGGATCTCGCCCAGTACGGTTATCAGCACGGCCCGGTCGTACCGACCATGCCCAAGCTTTCCTTCTCCAATACCGGCCCGGAGGAACTGGATATTACTGAGGCCGGCCGTGCGGGCCCGGTCCTGCACCTCGCGCAGCATCCCCTCCTGGAGATCCATTGCCGTTACCTCGCCCCCGGGCCCTGCGATTTGAGCGAGCGGGATGGTGAGCCGGCCCGGGCCACAGCCGGCATCCAGCACGCTCATGCCGGGCCGGATAGCAAGGAGCCCGATTGTTTTTTGGGTGCGTGCACTCACCCTACCTGAAGACGGGGGATCCAGCAGCCATTTCATCCAGACTGGGCAGGGGAGAGTATAACGGCGCGACGCAATCCTCCAGGCAAAGGAGATGATGATAACCAGCGCTATGAGGGTGATGAACATGAATACTACGGAAAACATGGGGGTCCTGTTGGGTGGAGATAGGATTATCTGAGAGAGCGCCGTGCATAAATTTTTTGGGTAATATGTGCTGTGTTGCACAAATGATAGAAAGAGAAATCATATCAACAGGCTTGAAGGATTTCGGGATTACCTGAAACGAAAACTTGCATCGAAAGAGGGTGTCTGAAAAGAAAGATTGCATATTTTCTAAGTTGAATACGGGGGAGATACAATCATTGGTCTGATCCAGAAAGGATAACGATACGGAGAATAATCCAACTATTGAAGAAAATCGGGTGTTAAACTGGTAGTTTACCAAAAAAATTAATCTTTCGAGAAGTACCAGCCGGTCTGGGTCTCGTTGAGCACATTTTCAGAAGTTTTTGCGGTTAGTACGCTGACGATGATCATGGCTAGGATTGCGATTACGAATGCATAGAACGAAAAGTGCATGGGTATTTTTGCAAATTCTATACCGAGCGCAACAGTCTTGAAATAATTCAGGAATCCTATGGCAAGCGAGGAGACAAGGCCCAGCGCCATGGCGGCAATCGCACCTTCCCGGGTTGCGCCTCTCCAGTAGAGTCCGGCGAGAAGCGGGACGGCAAAGGTTGCGAGCATGACGCCGATTCCCATCCAGATAAGACTTGCCAGCATCTCGGGAGGATTGATGGCGATGAGCATCGAAACGATCGCCGAGATCACGACAACGATCTGCGACAGCCTGAGCACGGTCTTGTCATCGGCATCGGGTTTGAGTACTCTCTTGTAGAGATCCCACGAGAACATAGCACCGATGGTCAGCATCAGCCGGTCGGTCGAGGACATGACTGCTGCAAGGACAATGACGGCAAAGATTGCCGAGAATGCGAGTGCCGGCAGCGCCGACTCGAGGCCATGCAGGATGACAAAATCACCGGCATTGGGGACGTTTGGCAGGGTAATCACACCTTCTTTTACCAGTGAGATACCGGCAAACCCGGTGAATTTCAGGAGAACCATGGCAACGAGGTAAATAAGGAATGCGACCAGGGGTGCCCACTTGAAGTACCTGACATCCTTGATGGCCAGCACGTTGTTGATCACGTGCGGGGCGCAGGCAAGCCCGACCATCAGGAGGATGGCAAACGAGAAGATGTACGGGATGGCAAATGCACCGCTCGGCATCCACGGCATGACAAGGTTCGGGTTGACCGTTGCGATGTATTCATTGACTTTGGTGAACCCGCCGGCATGAAAGATGATGACCGGTGTCATGATGAGCACGCCGCCAATCAGGATGACCGACTGGACAAGCGTTGTCCAGGCCACCGCATAGAGGCCGCCGATCGCGGTATAGACCATCGTCACCACCATGGCGATAAAGAGAGCGAGCCAGAGCGGTATCTGGAATAGCCACATGAGCACGATGGCGATTGCTGTGTATTGCCCGACCAGGTAGATCAGCGAGACGATGATGCCCGAGACCGCGGCAAGGGATCGCAGGGCCGTGGGGCTTTCGTACCGGTGGGCAAGATAATCCTGCACGGTAACATAACCGGATTTTTTCGCGACGTTATGCAGTTTCACGCCAAAGAAGATGATACAGAATGCAATCGAAAGCGGGACAAAGATCTGTTCCCACATGGTCGGCCATCCCATTTTGTATCCGAGACCCGAGACCCCGAGAAGCGACATCCCCGAGCAGACGGTGCCTATCATCAGCAGAACAAACATCCAGAAGCCGAGCGAACGCCCGGCAACAAGATAATCCTCGGTATTTTTGATCTTTTTTGAAGCCCAGATCCCGATGCCGAGCATGGCCAGGAAATAGAGACTTACGATAATTATTGTCATGTAATCGGCCATAATCAGTCATGCCCCTTAAAGATCAGTCCCCACCAAACGAGCAACGCGATGGCGATGATCGTTACAATACCAAAAACAATTATTGTGATATCCGGTAATCCGAACATAGTACCATGCTATTTTGTGGCATGCTAACATATAACATAATCGAATTTAATTCGCATAAACAGGACGTTGATGGATAATTTTTTTTAGTTAATAATTTTTTAGTTAATAATTACAATTCATTGGATTTCTGGTATCATTTTTTTTAGAATTTTTGTGGTATATTATACCCATCAGGTCAAAAAAAGGATCAGTTTATAATTTCCTGATATATTCTTAATCAATAAACAATTTGAATGAAAAATTACCGGGCCAATCAGACTTCTTTTTTAAAAAGCAAAAAAAATTTACTAAAAAATCATTTTTTCCGCACTATAGCCGCTATGATTGCCAGTCCAATGGCACCGATCAGTACGGTTATCGGCAGCGCAGCCTTCGTTGTCGTGGATAACGGTGTTGTTTCTGAGATGGTTGTTGTGACTGGCGCAGTCGTTAGTTCCTTAACAACCGGTGCCGGTATTGCAGTGGTAACCGGGAGCTTCTCTACGATACTGAACAGAGTCGATCCCGTTACATCGATCGTGATGCCGGAGACTTTGACAATATACTCATCTGGCTTGAATGTGGAGGCATCGACCGGAAAAGACCAACGGTTCAATACGCCGCTGCCCGGTTGTACTTTGACCACACCCGAAGCACCCGAGAATTCTGCACTCTGGGATTTTGAGGTGGGTTTGAATGACGAAGAGGTGACCTCAACTAACAGGTTGTCCCCGACGGCAAGGTTGGTTGAACCGGTTATGGTGAACTGTTCTCCTACCGCATGAGTTCCTACCGGATCAATGAATGCAGTTGAAGGATTGATAATAAACGATGTGGCAGCAAAGGTATCGTCAATATTCTGGCTGCTGATTGCCTGCATCAGGGCATTTGCTCCTGCCGGTGTCTGGAGACTGCCGCTGCCCGTGAGCTGGAAGATGGACATCCCGGTCCCGAGCTGGCGGTTGACCACCTCGCCAGTTGCGGCATTATAGTAAATATCAAACTGTCCGTTCATCATAGGGTGCTGGATCAGGACATAGTACTGTCCCGGCGCAAGGGCCCGGGTATCCGCAGGTTTGAGTTCATATTCGTAGGAATTATCCGCATTGGTAGAAACCGTGGAAATTTTCATATAATTATTCCCAAACAGCCATACCTGCAGGCCGTTTTGCGGGTGACCGGTGGCAATGCCGTGGATATAGACCGGGTCGCCGTTTGCTATTGATGCTGCACCCGAAAAAGAGCTTCCGGGAGATAATGAGACAGCAGCAGCCGGCGACAAGGCCAGCAGTACACAGACAAGTAGGATAGATACCCATAAACGAAGAGGACGTGTCATAGTGCTCATCCGTTATTATGCCTGCATGGCAATGAATATGTGGTCAGGAATTGGTTAAGATTATCATGCATTATCATGCTCTTTCGATGACGGTATATCTAAATAGGTATATAGCAACCAATCCTCATGGATCAAAAACCACAAGCCATACGTGTGAAACGTGATAAGCCGATCTGTGCAAAGTGCCAGGATACCAATCTGAAAGTCAGGCCCGATGGCAGCTATACCTGCAAACGGTGCGGGTATGACAGCGCAAAATAAGATCGGGTATTTTTAACCCTTCCCTTTCCTGAGTGCCGGTCATGTATCCTTAAGAGAATTTAACCAGCCTGCACCTCTTGTAATTGATTCTTTTTAAAACCGGGTTTCGTGTCTCTTTTTCATTTTTTTGCGTTTTGTACTGCAAGCACGGATTTTTAGGGGGAAAAAACTGACAATCTTTCAATTCCTGTCAGTCACTTGTCCTTATAAAAACATGATCTGAAGCGCGTTTCTTCCTTTCCCCATTACATCGAATCCATCATTTTAATAGGTACCGGATTAGAAGCCTTTGCAGGGAGGATATTCGTGAAAATCTGTGTACTGAATGGCAGCCCCAAGGGTCGCGATAGCGTTACAATACAATATGTCCGTTTTTTGGAACTGGCTTTTCCGGAACATACGTTTCTCATTGAAGATGTTGGGCAACATATTCATGCAATTGAGACCCGGGAGGCTGAGTTTGCCGGAGTAATTGCTTCCGTCTCTTCGGCTGATGCAGTAATCTTTGCAACACCGGTCTATTACCTGCTGGTCCCATCGCAGCTGAAGCGGTTTATCGAACTGGTCTTTGCCCGGAATGCCCGGTCTGAATTTTCCGGGAAATACGCAGCATCGATCACTACGTCCATCCATTACTTCGATCATACGGCGAACGCGTACCTGCACGCGATCGCAGAAGACCTTGGCATGTCATTTACCGGATCCTTTTCAGCCAAAATGGACGACCTTCTCGCGGTGCCGGTCCAGGAACAACTCTTCTTATTCGGCAGCGATTTTTTAGCAGCGGCAACTGACAAACCGTGTATCCAGCAACGGTACCCACCCGTGCAGTTCCCAACCGTTCACTATACTCCCGGGCAGGCCCCGGTCCCGTTCGACAGTGCAGGGAAAAAAATTGTTATCCTTTCCGATGCAGCAGGCGGGTCCAGCCTTGAGCGGATGGTGACCCGGGCTGCTGCCTGTTTTGGGAAAGATGCTGCCGTGTATTCCGTGCAGGATGCGGGAATGAAGGGTGGATGCCTTGGCTGTGTCCGCTGCGCCTTTGACAATACCTGCGTATATACCGACAGGTTTTGTGCGTTCTGGAGCGGGCAGGTGCTTGCGGCTGATATTGTTATTTTTGCCGGCACGGTAAGGGACCGGTACCTTTCAGCCGATATCAAGCAGGTGCTTGACCGGAGTTTCTTCCTTGGCCATGTTCCCAACATGACCGGAAAACAATTCGGGTACCTGATCGAAGGCCCCTTCACCCAGCTTGCCACGCTCAGCGAAGTGCTGACTGCCTACCCTGCCATGCAGGGAGCAAACCTTGCCGGTTTCGTGACCGATGAAGGCGGCGATTCAGCGGCAATCGATGCGCGGATCGATGCCCTTGCTGAACGGTGCCTCCGGCTCTCGCGATCCGGGTACGTTGCTCCCGCGACATTCCCGGTGGTTGCCGGACATAAACTTTTCCGTGACGAGATATGGGGCGGGATGCGGGCGGTCTTCAAAGCAGATCATCGCCATTACAAGCAGGACGGCCTCTATGATTTTCCCCAGAACAATTACCCAAATCGCATACGGACATTTCTCTTCTCCCTGTTCCTGTCACTCCCTCCCGTCCGGAACGAGGCGATACTGAATATGAAAAAGCACATGATCCAGCCGTTCGGGCGGGTCTTTAACGAGAGCCCGGTCCTGGCACGTGAGGCAGATATCTGGCAAAAACATACTGGGGAGAAAAAATAATTCCTCCCGTGATATTACCCCGACCGACCCAGCAAGAGGAAAACAAATTCCGGGATCCTGGAAAAGAACTCCTGTTCAGAAACCGCGATTGGATTTTCCCGCGCTGGATACTGACATGAAAACGGGGATTTCTCCGGCCAGCAGAACTTCTGTTTTAAGACCGTGTATTCCGGACCGGGACTCTGGGAGACCTGTACTCCGCTCAATTCCCCTCACCGTCGGAGGTTTTCATCAGGGGCAGGAGCCCCGGTCACGAAAATGACAGTAATTCACGAAAAAACGACACTATTGTTTTTAGGAAAATCATGCAATGAACCCGGTTTGGTTGGATTCATGAGTTATCCGGCTCTAAAAAGTCCGCTAATAGCATCAATTGGATGGCCGATCGTTTTTCAGATTAAGTGGAGTGGGTGGAAAATGAAAGAAGGGCTGTTTTGGGGCTTCGATCCGGAAATTTCAACAGCGTGGTGCGACGTGATTTTCATGCTTTTTCCGGACCCCTGTTCGTACGAAATATCCAGGAGTTTTGTAGATAAGAGGGGGTGATCTTCACTGAAACGGGGGGTGCTTTGGGTTTTGTTTTGGAATTTTAAGGGAACGGGGAGCGGGGCGTAGCCGGATTCGGAAGGTAATAAACTCTGATAAATGAGAAGTTTTTTGGGTGTGATTTCACTGGACTTGGTGGCGATTTTTCGTTCCGGAGGATTTTTTGAAAATTTTTTAAGCGAGGTCCGGGTAAAACATTTTTTTTAAAAAAATCCGGTAGAAAATTTTCCGGAAAATATTCGACCGGGAAATCTTCCGGCCCGGGCCCCACCCGTCCCGAAACCCGGGGGTTGGCCGGGTCTCCTCGTAACGGCCCAGCCCTGAACCGGTCATCGCATGCCGTTTGACAATTGTCCGGAACATGAACGGGCACCGGGACGGGCAGTTACCGGAATGTTTCGATGATTGAGTGGTACCGGAAAGGATTGGGAAAAGTGGGAGAGACCTGAAGGGGGTTGTTGCCGGGATTGGAAAACTCTTGTCACACGGACCGGGGATAAGCTCGATAGCGGAAAAATTCGGTTAACGTTAATCTGATTATCCTGATACTGTTACACGGTGCGCATAAAGATCTATCACAGAGATCGTTTAAATTCCAGTTCCGAATAGAATTTGTTCCGGAAACATTTTTTGAAACGATCGCGGATTGAGGCACGGCCCCCCGGCGACGATAAAACCCCTGCAAACGCTCCCGGCACCAGCGGGCGAAAAAAGATTGTGCGTTACCGGAAATACCCGACCGCATTCCGGAAGAGCTGCATGTTCAGCGACTCGGCCGGCAGGGCGACTCCCTTGCGCCGCATCTCTTCTTTGCGGAGTGGCCAGTCGTACAGGTTGACAAACTCCATGGCCCGCTCGGGATGCGGCATCAGGCCCAGCACCTTGCCGTCCGCAGACGTGATACCCGCAATATCCTCCACCGAGCCGTTCGGGTTCCAGGGATATTCGCCGTACGCGGGGGTCAGGTCCTCGCGGCAGTACGTAAACGCTATCTGCTTCTGCTTTTTGAGCCGCAGCAGGGTCTCGGGCGAACATGCGAGGTTGCCTTCGCCATGCGAGACCGGGCAGTAAAGCCGCGAGATACCCCTGGTCCAGAGATTGTCGGCCGCGGGTTTCAGCGACACGAACCGGCACTCCAGCCTCCCGCCCCGGTTCGGCATCAGGGCAATGTCGCGGGCATAGTGCTTATCGAACGCCGGCACGAGCCCGAGGTTTGCAAGAATCTGGAAGCCGTTGCAGATCCCCAGCAAGAGATTGTCCCCATCCAGGAACTCGCGCAGGTCATCCCAGAGATTGTTGCGCACCCGATTTGCATACGCGTTGCCGGCACCGGTATCGTCGCCATACGAAAACCCGCCGGGAAAGACCAGCAGCCGGTAGTCCGAAAGGCGCATGCGTCCCGCGATGAGGTCATTGATGTGGACAATGTCGGCGTCCATACCCGCCCGGGCGAGTGCTTCTTTCGTCTCCATCTCGGAGTTGATCCCGTAGCCGCTCATGATGAGGGCCTTCTCATCGATCATCTTCGGGGCCGTTCCCCGGCTTGTGCCGGCCACCCTGAGCGGGATTTTTTGTGCAGTGGTCGTCATGGTCAGTACCCCCGGAAGGGTGCCTTGTACACCGCTTCGAGATCCGCAACGGGAATTTCCAGCAGGAGTTTTCCTGCCGTTACGCGCAGGTTCTTCCCGCCAACCCGGCCCAGCAACAGGGCGTCGGCCCCGCAGAGCCGCTCGAACTCCCGCTTGTGATCCGGGGCCACCGTCACGACAAAGCGGCCGAGCGATTCGGCAAAGAGATAATAGTCCGGGCGCATCGCAGCCGGGATCGTGATATCCATGCCGAGCCGGCCTGCGATTGCAACTTTGGCAAGCGCGGTCCCGAGCCCCCCGTGGCTGACCGGGAAGGCCGAGGCCACGAGATCGTGAGCAATTGCATCAGTAAGCCGGCTGTAGCGGGCTTTGGCCGCAGCTGCATCCAGTGCCGGTACCGTGTTGCCGATCGCGCCGAGCAGAGCAAAGTATTCCGACCCGCCGAGTTCTTCTGACGTTTCCCCGATCACGTACACCAGATCGCCTTCGATCTTCGCATCCAGCGACACGGATTTTGCCACATCCGCGTGGATCCCGATCGAAGAGATGAGCAGCGTGGGAGGCACCGAGACTTTTACCGGATTGTTGTCCGCATCAAAGCCCGAGAAATCATTGTACATGCTGTCCTTGCCGGAGATGAAAGGAGTACCAAACGCAACCGCGTAATCGTAACATCCTTTTGCCGCGAGCTTCAGCTGGCCGAGCCGCTCGGGTTCGTCTGATGAGCACCAGCAGAAGTTGTCGAGGATCGCGATCGTATCGAGCGGGACGCCGATTGCAACGAGGCCCCGGATGGCGGTATCGATCGCAGCGCCGGCCATCCGGTACGGGTCGATCTCTGAGTAGGAGGGAAAGAGCCCCTGCGAAAGTCCCACGCCTTTCTTCGAGCCAAGGACTACGCGGGTCAGCGTGGCTGCTGACTGCACCCGGCCGGCTCCCTGCACCGGCCCCAGCACGTGGCCGCCCTGCACAGTATGATCGTACTGGATGGTGATGAACTCTTTCGAGCAGATATTTTTCCGGCCGAGCATCGACCTTAAGGTAGCATCGAGCCGGTCCGGACAGGGCATGTCCGGCTCGGGATACGTTGGTTTAGTATACGTGGTCCTGAGGTGCTTTTTCGGCACACCGTCATGGAGAAAGTCAAGGCCGATCTCCATCACGACATTGCCGTGCCACTCAACCACGCATTTGCCGGAATCCGTAAATGTCCCGATCACGGTCGCTTCCACTTCACGGCTCTGCATCAGGCTCATGAGCGCATCCAGCTTTTCCGGCGGAACCGCAAGGGTCATGCGTTCCTGCGACTCCGAGATCCAGATCTCCCACGGGGCCATGCCGTGGTATTTCAGCGGGACTTTGTCGAGCTGCACGTGGCAGCCATTGCATTCCTTTGCCATCTCGGCAACCGAACACGAGATCCCGCCGGCGCCGTTGTCCGTAATGCTCCGGTAGAGTTCAAGATCCCGGGCTTCCTTGACAATTACATCGGAGAGTTTCTTCTGGGTGATAGGGTCGCCAATCTGCACCGCTGTCACGGGGCTGGCCGGGTCGAGCGCTTCTGAAGAGAACGTGGCGCCGTGGATGCCATCTTTTCCCACGCGGCCGCCGGCAACCACAATGAGATCGCCCGGTGCCGCCTGTTTCTCGTAGAGTTTCCGGCCTGCATGTTCGAGGGGCATAACGCCAACGGTCCCGGCAAAGACGAGTGGTTTTCCCCCGTACCGGTTATCGAACCAGCACCAGCCCTGCGGGGTGGGGATACCTGAACAGTTCCCGCCCACACCAACGCCCCGCACCACCCCGTCAAGGATCTGGCGGGGGGAAAGAATGGAATTGGTCTTGTTCTTTGCACGGAAGAGGGCGGGGCTCATATCCGGGTCACCGACACAGTACCCGTAGAAGTTGATGCAGGGCTTTGCCCCGAGCCCGAAACCGATCGTGTCGCGGTTGACCCCGACAATGCCGGTCAGGGCACCGCCGAACGGGTCGAGCGCGGACGGAGAGTTGTGGGTCTCGACCTTGTGGGTTACTAAGTAGGTGTCATCAAAAATGATCGAGCCCGAGTTGTCCGTAAAGACCGTAACGCAGATGTCCTTTGCACCCTTCTCGGCACGGATCTTGTTGGTCGCGTCCTGGATGAAGGTCTTGTACAGCCCCCGGGGAACATCGTCATCCATCGCGGATGCAAAGATCGTGTGCTTGCAGTGCTCGCTCCAGGTCTGGGCGAGCGATTCGAGCTCGATATCGGTTGGCATCCGCATCTCGACATCAAAATAATCGCGAATCGCGTGCAGCTGGGCGAGATCGAGCGCAAGCGGCCCTCTCCGCTGGCCGGTCCGGCCGTCAACAATACCCTCTTTGCCAATCCGTGCAAGTTCCATGTCATCGATATCCAGGTTCACGACATCGGCAGAAGGCATTTCATGAAGGTGGACAACGGGCACAACCGGATCCATGCCTTTGTCACCATATTCAGCCCGGGTTTTGATATGCACCCGGTTCACCAGCGGGTTTGCAAGAGTGGCGGCGAGTTTTTGTAATTCTGTTGGAGACAATGTGCCCCGCACAAAAAAGAGCTGCGAAGTGTAGACCGCTTCACCTTCAACAAATTTCATGGAGAAGAAATCTTCGATGGTCTGCCGGGCAGTGGTACCAATATTATCAGTGACTCCCGGGAGAAACCCGACTTCGATAGCGTAATCAAACGGCATCAGGGTTGGCGTATCTATCAGAAATTTCTGGACAACGGGATTGATGAGTTGCGTTCCGATATCGGCAAGTTCCTTTCCGGAAAAATCGCGGGTACCCGTGGCGATGGTATAGACATCGATGAGATGCAGTTCATCGACAGGAAAACCCAAAGACCGTATTCTGCTGGTCCGGGTTTTTAACCGGGGATCGGTTGTATAGTGAACTTCTATCCGGTGGACACAACTCTCCATGTGTATACAATGGCACTGCAATTACAAAATAGATGCCGTAAGGGACAGCAGGAGTCCCAAGTGTGGGAAAACTATTTTGCGGAATTTTTTCGTACCGGGAAAATTTGGTAAAAATTTTTGGTACAACATTGTTCTTCAGGTTTTTTTAGTAAAAAAAATCTTTCAGGATCTATATTTTTATCAGATTCTCATCGAACTTATGATGTCTCCCACCCCAATTTGGTGGTCGCTCGGTCGATTCGCTGGTACCTCGCCGGGCAGGGAAGTTAATCCTCCAATTATTTTGAATTGTTATGCCATGAGGAAATCATGCAATTCGCACATTTTTTTTTAGATTTCTCAACCGCGGCGGGGGCACTCCTTTGGGGGCGGCTGAGTCATCATTAGTTGGGGGTATGGGGGCATCAGCCCCCATCAATGAAAAATAGAAAGGAAAATTGTTTTGCATTGCCTGAAAATTTTTTTACAGAGATTTTCCGGCTTTTTTTCTGCAAAAAAAATTGGCTGTAATAATATCCTGATAATTTCCAAATGAGCAACGCCGCCACCTCATCAGGGCGTTACCGTGACGTATCAATGACTCCCTTAAAAAAAATTACCTGAGAAAAATGGTGAGGACCTTCCTGCCCCGCCGTGCCTCGGAGAGGCCTTGAGGCGGGGGTCCTTCCTTATTTGTTTCATTTTTTTAGGAATGTAGGTAAATGCATCAGTACCTCCACGCTCTCCCCCACACTCAAACCCCCATATAATCATCATTTACCCTCTCTTATCATCATTTATCTCCTCTTAAAATGCCCAAATCGCTAAAATACCCTTAAATTGAGGTGTATATAATGCGTTCTGATGCACCGTATTGCGCTTTGGCAGCACTTTTTTCCCGGCCCGCCCCTTTCCATCGTTTGAAAAAACCGGGGCAAAATTTCACCCATATCCTGAAAACGCCAGAATGAACTTTTTTTGCTGTTCCAATGCCTATAATTGCCCTGAATGCATCCGGCCCCATTCTGGCATTTTCCGGGAAATGCCCCGTTTGGCAAACCGGGCATTTTGCAGGTTTTTCGAGAGTACAACCCTCCCTTTTTCCTGACACGATCTTACGTCATTAAATGAGGTATTGGGGGCTGCTGGAACACGAACGGAAGAAAGATGCAAAGACACATTGGGAATTTGTAAGACCCAGACCGGGGCGCACGGGAATTTTTTTATTTTTTTATTTTTGTTCGTCCGGATTTTTGTAAAAAATATTCCTGCAGATTTTTTTTCAAATTTTTTTATCGATTTGCGATTGTTAAAAAAAAATGAACTACTTTTCCCACATTTTTTTTTAAAACGCAGTCCACATCATCCCGACTGCAAATGCCTTGCGGTACTGCTCATCGCTGAGCCCGGGACATTTTTTCCGCAGCACCGCAATCGCGGCCTCCAGCGCCTCATCCCCGCTCCCGTACTCGCCTTCGCGGAATGCATTGCAGATATCATAGACATCGTGCGAGAGGCGCTGGATACGGATCAGGGCGTCCCGGCACATAGCCGGTGATTCATTGTGTACCTTGTCCCGGATCCGGTTGAGAAGATCGGTATCATTGGGTGCCGGGCAGGATGGGGGAGAGCGGCCCTGCCGGAAGATCAGGTCAAAGGCAATGGTCATTACTTCCGGACCGGGCTGTGGCGGCGACGGGGGTGTTATCATAGTTATGTTCTCTTCTCCTCACGAGGCTGGGGCCGGGGCATTGGCAGTCCCGTTTATCCAGTCTTCAGGGTTTGTCCAGTCAGCATCAACAGTCTTTGCAAAAAAAACCTGCGCGAATCCTTTCTGTTCCATCTGTTGAAGTTGCGGCAGCTCATACTGGTAAAAGATCCGGTTCGCCCGTGCTCCCTGGACAAAACACCAGACCCTGACCGGCTTTCCAGTTGCCTGTGCAATCAGTTCAGCCATATCCGTGTACCGGGCCGAATACTCCCCCCAGATCTTATCCGCTTCGGCGACCGTGACCGGGTGGGGATCTGTGTACAATTTACCAAAGATGATTACCGTCCCGTTTATACCGGAAGCCCGCTCGTACCAGTGTTCGTCCAGGATCCGGGTATAAGATGGGTAATTATAGTAGGCTGATGTGCCCTCATCCCAGATCGCACGATTGGGTGGAACGGCCGATGCTTCCGGTCCTTCGTTGATGGCGTCAAGCACCCGGAGCATGCTGCCATGGTTTCCCCTGCCCGACCAGAATCCCATGTGCACCTGCGTGCCTGGTGTGGCGAGCAGCGGTTCGGTAGCAATGGCTTCAGCAAATAACTGCCCAGTAAATACCGGGTCTTTTAAGGCTGTGATTTTTTCTGCCGGGCCTGGAAAGAGCGGGCCGGTAACCGGAATGGAGTAGTCCGTGCTGCATACCGTTACCGGGTATGTGCCTGACGGGGGAATGCCCAAAACTGAGAGAAGCACAATCATGGCAAGAATTGCGAGCAGGACGATACCTACGGTCCATTTATTCCGGTAAAGAGTAAGGAACGGTAGCGCCATGAAAAGTCTCCGGAGATCTTCTGATAATCATTGTTAGGCAGATCCCCTATTTGGACTTTGAGTGATGAGGTACCGGACCAGACCGAAAAGATATAAAAAAGACTTACCGGAACTATCTAAAAAACCGCATAATTTATACCCATTCCCATGATACGCTATCCATCTGCATGGCAAAAAAATGTGAAAGATGTGGTACTCCGGCGCTGGATGATCAGTCAGAGTTCTGTAACCGGTGCGGTTCTTCCATCATTGAAGAGTCCATAGTTAAAATGCCCGTCTGCATCCGGTGCGGCAATACGGCTCCCCACGCAGATGCGCTCTTCTGCAACCGGTGCGGTGCGGCATATCCTCCCATAAAACCAGAACCCGTCACGCTGGCCTGCCCACGGTGCGGGAATATCATTTCCGATAACCAGTCCGAGTACTGTAACCGCTGTGGCGCTCCGGTGCACGAAGTGCCTGAGCCCGATGTGCTGGTCTGCAACCAATGTGGTAACCCGGCTCCAGATGCAGATGCGCTTTTCTGCAACAAGTGCGGCACGGGATATAAAAAAGAGCCAGAGATTTTAGTTACGATCTGCCCGCGCTGCGGGTATACTCTTCCTGACGATCAGGCGCAGTTCTGCAACCGGTGCGGAACTGCAATCGGTACTCAACCTGTGAACAAAAAACCGGTCTGCAAAAAGTGCGGGGCAGCAGCTCCGGATGAAGAGACGCTCTTTTGCAACCGGTGCGGAACACCGTTTAACTCCCCGGCATCATCTTTAAAAACCGTTCACGCTCCTGAAAAGTATCCGGCACAACCGGTTTCTGTTAAAATCTCCAAAAAGAAACCTGCACCTGTAGCTATAACTCCGGAAGAACTCTGGGATACGATCCCGGCTGAGCAGTACACTGAAGCGTATTACCCGCCCCCCGTTACACCTCCCGTATCATCCACGCGAAAAAAGTATGCCCATCTCCCGCTGGTTGCCGAAGAATTTGCCGGTGGAAAAATACGGGATGAAAGTATTGATATTCCGCAGACTTCAAAAAAATACGGTCACCTCCCGCTGATTGCAGATGAACTCAAGGAAAAACAGTCACCACGCCTTGAGATAGAGACGCCGTATTTCCCCGGCCCTCCCAAGGATAAGAATGCGGCAAAACCGAAAAAAGGATTCCTGGGTATGCTGAAAAAATAAGCCGGAATATTTTTTTTAACTACACAAAAATTTTTATTTTCATTTTTTCAGATAATTCCCGGTGCCGCATCATCGTTATTGCCCGTCTGGTAGTCCGGGTGAATTTCCTGCCGTGCAAACAGGGCTAATACAAGGATGATAATCGCAATAATGAACGAGGCAAAAAAGGCAAGATCAAATCCTGCCGTGATAAGTTCCAGTTTTATATTTGCCGGAGAGAGTTTCGTAATTCCATGATGCCCGGCAATAGCGATAATGCCCTGGGTAAATACCAGGTTTGCAAAGGCAATTCCCAATGTTAAGGGGGCGAACCGCTCAAGACTCGTGAGACTCGAGACCATGCCCTGGTACCCCTTGCCTACCGAGTTCATGATCATATTCGAAGCCGGTGTGATCATCAGGCCTAAGGAAAACCCGATTATGAGCAGGCAGAGAATGACAAATCCTGTTGAAGAACCGACCCTCAAGAGTGTCATCATATAAAATCCGGCAACAAGGAAAATTCCCGCAGCAATGCAGAGTGCTCTTCCACCAACCCGGTTATAGAGCATCCCAGCAAGAATTCCGGATACCATCATGGCTATCGAAAGGGCAGTAAGGATAAGTCCCGCATCGGAGGCGCCATACCCTTTGACGTACTGGAGATAGAACGGCAGCAGGTAGCTGATCCCGGCAAAACTGAAAAAGACCAGCGACATGATGAGGTTGGTCAGCAGGAAGTTCCGGTTCTTAAACAGGCGGAGTTCTAACAACGGGTCTGATACCTTCAGCTCGTGCCAGACAAAGTACGAAAGCGTGATGATCGCAAGCGCAAGGGTGCCAAGGATGACAGGCGATGTCCATCCCAGTTCATTTCCTTCCGAAACGGCAAAGAGCAGCGCAGCAAGCCCGGTGAATATAAGGAGTGCGCCGGACTTGTCAAAGCCCGAGATCCTGTCGTGGGGTGTTGATGCCGGGATAACTTTTGCGCCCAGCACGAGCGCGATGATTCCTACCGGCACATTGATCAAAAAGATCCAGTGCCAGGAGAGGTATTGGGTGAGCACACCGCCGATGGTCGGCCCAATCGCAGTCCCGAGTGCGGCGACCGTCATGATGATGCCCATGGCTTTTCCTTTCTGCTTCATGGGGATGTATGCCGTGACCATTGCAGGAGCGATCGCAGTGATCATGGCACCGCCGATTGCCTGGAAGGCACGCGACCCCACGAGCACGGGAAACGAAGAGAGGAGATCCGGCAGGAGAGCGCAGCAGAATGATCCAATCGTGAAGATGATAAATCCCGAGAGGAAGACTTTCTTGAAACCGATACCGTCTGATAATTTCCCGAAGATGAGGACGCAGCCGGCCATCACCAGCAGGTAGATGGTCGAGACCCAGCTCACGGTACTGGTCGAGATGTCGAATACTGAAGATATGGTTGGCAATGCAATATTCACGATCGTTCCGTCAAGTGCCGACATGAAGGCGGCAAGAGAGATGGATATGATCAGGAGATTGAATCCGGTCTTATCCGTATCCTGACGAATATTTTCCATACAGGGATATACGACGGCATAATAAAAAAGGAGATGCCGCCAAGAACCTTATGAATAATTCACTTTTCCTAAACATTTGATTTTCTTTCGATTATTAATCACAAAACATCAAATCAACTTTTAAAAAAATTCCGAACTCTTTGATTACTGGGAATCTCGATAATTCCACATCCCATTGTAATGTCATTAGAACATTGCATTATGAGTGGGCGTATTTGTCGATTGAATACATCGATACTATATTCCCTTTCTTGGAGATATCCAAATGTCACACCCGCAATAAAATCTGCAATTTGGATTCCGCAACTGTGATGCGATAACTCGAAATGTAAACAATCTTTGATTGTTGAAAAATGAGTGAACCGATCACCATTCAAAAATAAATCATTGTATGCTTCTGTCAATGATTTATTAATCTTGCTCGATACAGGGTCGATAAAAATTAAGCACAAATTATTATTTACATTTTCATCATTATTTTCTAGTTCTTTTTGAATTCGTTGCATCAAATTTTGAATGTGCCACGAGTATATTTGTGAGTCACTATAAGTTCCAAAAGAATCATTTTTTGAAACAGTTAAAACAATTTTTGAATAATACAATGCATGCAATAAATTTATGGAACGCTCAATAAAATCGATTAGTCTTTCTATCGGATAATCTTAAAATAATCTTAATCGTTTATCTAATGCCCGTTCTGCATTAATTTGGTATTTTTGTAGTGTCCATATGTCTGAATATTTTATTTCAATTCGTTGAGGTATTTCAAATTCATCTTTTAAATTTCGAAAAAGGTGATTAAGATATAACCATTCTTCCCCATCCATCAGGAATGAGGCTCTTAAATAATATGGTGTTCTTTGATTAAAACGATGATTTCTTTCTGCTATAGTGTCCACTTTCATCACTGAAAGAGAAGAAAATTGTCATTTGTCAGACTCTAAACTTATTGAAATTTAATATTTGTATAAAGATTAATCAATTAAATTATAAACTCATATCGGGTTTCACTATGATGATTAGCACGTTTTTAAGAATTAAATCGTTTTACAATAAAATTTTGTAAAATTGTATTCCATCAATCTGTTAACAAATTATTTTCTATTATGCATAGTGTATACTGAGAAAGCGAGAGAATCGGAAGAACCCAAGTAGGTATCAAGAAAGTTTAGAATATTTGAATAACAAGATAATGCAAAAAACCAAAATTCCCTATCTTCCTTTGAAAAAGTTAGAGAAACGAATTATTATTTTACGAGTATGCCCCTGATTTTTAGGTGGCTGTTCATTGTCTTATACAAATTTTTTGTTAATGGCTCCAAAAAGATCTCTTGTCTATCACGATAATTTTCATTAAGGTATTTTTCCCTATTAAATTCTGCTTCTATAAGATTGTAGTAGAATTTATCGAGCTCGCTAGAAATTTGGGGATCTAATGAGTACGCATCTTTTTTTAATACGTACCAATTTCCAGAATCCGTGTATAATTTTAAAAATTTTAATTCCTGATATATTTGAAATCGTAAATCCTCTTTCTCATCGTCACCAAATTGATCAGATTTTGGAGATTCAATTTTCTGAATTTTCTGTAATATTACAGAAGCTTGTAACAATACGGGTTCTAGTCTTTTTATCTCAATAATAAATGCACACATTACGTTTTTTCTATGCGATCTCTCTTGAAGGTACCATAGTAGGTATGATGCTACAAACCCAATGATTGCTCCAACAATTACTCCATATAAGGTAGATGTAATCTCATCCAAAATCACTCAACTCTAATAATGACAATATCTTGGGTTTATATAATTATTTTTGGATTCTATGTTCTATGATATACAAAAGAACAAACGAATTCAATAATGCAAATCGCCCAAAAAAATTCCCAAAACAAGAAAGTGAGTGGGAGGAGTAAGCCTCCTTTTGTTCCAGCGGCATTCAGCTCTGCGCCATACCCGGGCGGATACCGGACTATCCACTGGCCCTGTTCTGGCTTGCACCCGCAGGGATTCGTCGTTCCAACGTATCCTGATCCTCAAACGCTCGGCGAGTTACTCGCATGGTTGCCCATGCTTCTTGCTTTGCAGCTCGATCGCCTCATTGCTCAGAACAGGCCGTGTCGTTTCTGTGCCATTGCCGTGACTCTCGCCACCCGTACTTGCGTACGGCTGCGTGACCGGTGGGTGGGGGGACTTTCCTCAGCGACACTAAAGTCACCGTCAGCCGCTCTCTCCCTCTCGCTCAGTATATTTACCGGCCGGGCTGATAAGCGCAGCGACAACATTTTGTTTAGGATTTTTCTTTTACTCTATGGTAGTTATGAGGGTGACCCCCTCTCTCCCCCAGAGGAGGAGGCAGCCCAAGGGGTGCACCCCTTGACCCCATTTCCGGTGTTTTTATTATATTTATATGACCCGCCGCGGGGGCGCCCCTTCGGGGGCGGAGGAATAATCCTTATATGGGGGTATGGGGGCATCAGCCTCCATCAAAGAAATAAAAAGAGACTTAAGGATTGTTCAATCCATCATGTTCGATACATTGTTATCCAACCTGCACTAAGCAAAGTCACAACGAGAGTGAGAAAAATATGCTGACAGCAGAGGAAGGAACACTCGCGATACGGCTCGCACGTGGCGCACTGGAACATGCAGTTGCAAAAAAACCGGTGCCTGATCTCAAACTCACTACGGTCTTTCATGATAAACGAGGGGTCTTTGTCACGCTTACCCGGGATGGCGAACTACGGGGATGCATTGGTTTGCCGTACCCGGTTATGCCGCTCGGTGAAGCTATTGAGCACGCAGCCAAAGCCGCAGCACTTGAAGACCCCCGTTTTCCCCCGGTATCAAAAGACGAGCTTGCCCATATTGACCTTGAAGTAACGGTTCTCACCATACCCGTACCGATGTTATGTGAACCGGCTGAGCGCCCGGCAAATGTTAAGGTTGGAAAGCACGGGTTGATCGTCCGCGGCATGGGCACGAGCGGACTCCTGCTGCCGCAGGTAGCAACCGAGTACGGCTGGGACAGCACCACGTTTCTCGATCATACCTGCAACAAGGCCGGGTTGTCCCTGAAGTGCTGGACTTCCAGGAATGTGGAAGTCATGACATTCGAGGGCCAGATCTTTTCTGAGAAGAAGGGAACCGTTTAACGTCCGGAGCACACATATAAAGGCACATTAAGGGTGCCTCATGGGAATTTCATTCGAGAGTTTATACAG
>Ga0074195_1000486_pt2 | contig 43292 bp, 46 predicted proteins | sample EPASupsiteHSE623_FD_64525 | JGI IMG/M metagenome (GOLD analysis project Ga0074195, IMG submission 64525) | Bioremediated contaminated groundwater from EPA Superfund site, New Mexico - Sample HSE6-23 | ecosystem: Environmental > Aquatic > Deep subsurface > Groundwater > Contaminated ...
CAATATTGTTCAACCTTATGATATTCCAGCAGGTGCAGGAACATTTCATCCAGCGACACTTTTACGAAGTTTAGATTCAACTCCTTGGAGTACAGCTTATGTGGCACCAAGTAGAAGACCAACTGATGGAAGATATGGAGAAAATCCAAATAGATTGGGTGCTTATTATCAATTTCAAGTGTTAATAAAACCAAGTCCAGATAATATTCAAGATTTATATTTACAATCTTTAGAATTTTTAGGTTTAGATGTTTCAAGACATGATATTAGATTTGTTGAAGATAACTGGGAGTCACCAACTCTTGGAGCTTGGGGACTTGGTTGGGAAGTGTGGCTTGATGGAATGGAAGTTACTCAATTTACATATTTTCAACAAGTAGGAGGTCTTGCTTGTGATCCTGTTGCTGTTGAAATTACTTATGGAACAGAAAGACTTGCGATGTATCTTCAAGGTGTGGATTCTGTTTATGATATTGTATGGAATGAAAATAAATTTGGTAAAACAACTTATGGAGATGTTCATAAAGAAAGTGAATATGAGTTTTCTACTTATAATTTTGAAGTAGCAAACACAGATATGTTATTTAAACATTTTGATGATGCTTTTGCTGAATGCAAATCATGTTTAGAAGCAGCTCTTCCACTTCCTGCATATGATCAATGTATGATTGCAAGTCATGCTTTTAATACTTTAGATGCAAGAAAAGCAATTTCAGTAACTGAAAGACAGAATTACATTTTAAAAGTGCGAGAATTAGCTCAAGGATGCGCCATGTTGTATAAAGAGCAAGAGCCAGCTAGATTAGCTAGAATAGGAAGTCCTGCTTCTTTAAAAGCATTAGAAGAGCTAAAAGTAAAACATCCTGAATTATTTGTTTAAGAGAAAAATTTGAAACTACAAGAAATCTATGATATTTTAAATGAAATATCACCCTTTGAACTTCAAGAAAAATGGGATAATGCTGGACTTCTTGTTGGTTCTTTTGAAGATGAAATAAAAAATATTTATATTAGTATTGATTTAGATGAAGAACTATTATCAAAAGTAGAAAAAAACTCTTTAATAATTACCCATCATCCTTTGATTTTTTCAGGTTTAAAAAGAGTAAATTTTGATACTTACAGTACAAAATTATTAAAAGAATTAATCAAAAAAGATATTTCTTTAATTTCAATGCATACAAATATTGATAAAACCCATTTAAATAGATATGTTGCTGAAGAGATTCTTGGCTTTAAAATAGAAAATTCAAAAGAGTTTATCTCCTATTGTGATGTAAATATGAGTTTTAATGATTTAGTAAAATATGTATCTTCAAAATTAGATTTAAAAACTACAAATACAGTTAGGTGTAATGATTTTATTAAAAAAATAGCAATTGTTACGGGTTCAGGAATGTCTTTAATTGATGAAATTAAGGCTGATTGTTTTTTGACAGGTGATATAAAATATCACGATGCAATGGAAGCAAAAGCTCGAGGTTTATCACTTATTGACATAAGACACTATGAGAGTGAAAGATACTTCAACACCTTGTTAGAGGGACTTCTTTCAGAATATTTGAAAAAAAATAAATTAAAAGCTATAATAACAGCTTCAAAAAATCCATTTGAGTTTTTTATAGAAGGAGAAACGGTTGAATAAGTATTTACAGGATTTAATCAAATTATCAAAATTTGATACAGCAATTAGTATGTTTGAGCCAAAGATTGAGAATGAAAAAGCTAAGTTAGCAACATTTGTTGAAACAGCAGCATCAATCAAAGCATCAATTAATTCTATTTATTTAGAAATAGATGATGTAAAATCAAAAAGAACAAAAAACAATATTCACTTAGCAGAATTAAAAACTAAGTTAGAAAACATCGCTAAAAAAAATAAAGATGTTAATAACGAAAAAGAGCTAAAAGCTTTACAATTAGAAGAAGAAATTGCAAAAGAGCAAATTTCATTTGCTAATGAAGAAATTGATAGATTAGATAATCTTACAAAAAATAAAGAAGTAACTTTAAAAGAGTTACAAGAAAAATTAGCTGTAGAAGAAGAAGATATTAAAGAAATCCAAGTTGCAGTTGATACTACAATTGAAGAGATAAGCAAAGAAAGAAATGTTGTATATCAAGAAAGAAGTGAATTATTAGAGAAATTTGATAATAAAATTTTAACTTTTTATGAAAAAATCAAAAGATGGGCAAAAGACTCAGCTGTTGTTCCTGTAAAAAAACAAGCATGTTATGGATGTTATATGAAAATTAATGATAAAACTTATGCAGAAGTTATTAAAGCAGAAGAGATTGTTAATTGTCCACATTGTGGAAGAATCCTTTATAAAGAAGACGAAATAGAAGAGGCTTAATCTTGAGCCCTTTTAGTATATTTTATTACTTAGTATTAAGTTTTATTTATATACTTGCAATTCCTTATTTGATATTTAAGTCACGAAACTCTAAGTATAGACAAGCAATTCCAGCAAAATTTTTTTTAAAAGATAATATTCCATTTAAAGAAAATGGCATTTGGTTTCATTCATGTTCAATGGGTGAAACAAAAGCTATCAAACCTTTGATTGAAAATTATTTAGAAAATGCAAATATTTCAGTTATAACAAATACTGGATTTGAAGAAGCGAAAAAAATCTCTCCAAATGTTAGATATTTACCTTTTGAAATATTTTTACCTTTTTGGGTAAATAAACAAAAAGTTTTAGTTGTTATGGAAGCTGAACTTTGGTATTTGCTTTTTTTATTTGCAAAGAAAAAAGGTGCAAAAACTTTATTAATTAATGCAAGAATTTCAGATAAATCTTATAAATCATATAAAAGATTTTCCTTTTTTTATAAAAGAATATTTCAAAATATTGATAAAGTTTTTGCACAAAGTGAAGTTGATAAACATAGACTTGAAGAACTTGGAGCTTCTAATGTAGAAGTTATTGGAAATATAAAACTAGCACAATTACCAAAAGTAAATGTAAAATTAGAAAAACCAAAACAAGTTTTAATAACAGCTGCAAGTACCCATGAAAATGAGGAAAGATTAATTTTAAATGCTTACAAAAAAGAGCAAGGAAAATTAATAATAGTTCCAAGGCATCCAGAAAGATTTAATAAAGTTGATTTTTTAATTCGTGAATTTATAAAAGACAAAAATATTTCATATCAAAAATATTCTGTAAAAGATGATTTTGATTCTGATATAATTTTGGTTGATAAAATGGGAATATTAAATGATATTTATGCAATATCAGATGTGGTTATTCTTGGTGGTGCATTTGAAAAAATAGGTGGGCATAATCCAATTGAACCTGCTTTTTTTAATTGCAAAATTATAAGTGGTAAAAATATATTTAATCAAAAATCTCTTTTTGATTGTATGAAAAATTACTATTTAATAGAAAATGATGAATTAGGTGAAAATTTAAATAATATAAAAAATTTAGAAAAACCAATTCTAACAAAAGCAGGTTCGATTGAACCTATAATTAAGGAGATAAACAAATGGCTGTAACTTATGATAAAGCATACAAAGTATTAGCACAACAAGAAAATATATCAAACTCAAAAGCAAAAGAGTTAATAGATAGAGGTGTAGTAAAAGTTGGTGAGCAAAAAGTTTTAATTGCACGAGGTGAAATTAGAACAGACACTAAATTTAACATCAAAGAAATTGGAAAAATAAAAGTAATTTTTGAAGATAAAGATATTTTAGTAGTTGATAAACCAGCATTTTTAACTGCTGATGATGTTGCTAAGAAATATGAAGGGGCAATTTTATTAAACAGACTTGACAAAGAAACAAGTGGTGTTATGATGTTTGCAAAAAATGAAGATTTCCAGAAAAAAGCAATTAAAGAGTTTCAAGCAAATAAAGTTTATAAAGAGTATGTGGCTATTGTTGAGGGAAAAGTTATTGAAGAAATAGAGATTGATAAACCAATTCTTACTACAAAAGATAGAGGAATGGCAAAATCTAAAATTGATTTAAAAAGAGGAAAACCTGCTAAAAGTACAGTTTATCCAGTTCTTGTTGAAGGAAATAAATCAAAAGTAAAAGTTGTTATTGAATCAGGAAGAACTCACCAAATTAGAGTTCATTTAAATTCTGTTGGATTACCAATTATTGGTGATGGAATTTATGGTAGAACGGCTTCAAATATAAATAGAGTTTTACTTCACTCAAAAGTGACTAAAATTTTTGATTATGTTTTTGAATCACCTGAACCAAAAGAGTTCAGAGTGTATGACTTTAATTCATAATTAAGGTTTAATTATATTAAAATGCCTATTTTTAGGTATTTCAAGTAAAAATAAAAATAAAAATTTACTTAAACTAGATTCTCTTTTAAACTAAATCAAAGTATTTTTGAAGTATAATCCTCACAATTTAAAAATTGTGGAGATTTACTTTGTTTGATTCAATAACCGGTTCAATACGAAATGCTGTTAATAAAATAAGACATCAAGATGATGTTGCAGCTTTAACAAAAGCTACAGCTGAATTAAAAAAAGCTTTATTAAAAGCTGATGTTCATCATAAAACTACAAAAGAACTTATTAGTGCTATTGAACTACAAACAAAAAATGCAGGTATTGGACAAGATTCATTTTTAAGAGCTTTAAAAAGTGAATTAACAAAACTTTTAACAGTTCCTGGAAATCAAGGTTTTGTTTTCTCAAATACTCCTCCAACAACAATTTTAATGACAGGACTTCAAGGTTCTGGAAAAACAACTACAACTGGAAAATTAGCAAACTACTTAAAAACTAGAAAGAAAAAAGTTTTAGTAGCAGCTTGTGATTTACAAAGACTTGCAGCAGTTGAGCAGTTAAAACAAATTGCAGCTCAAATTGAAGTTGATATTTATTTTGATGATGCGGAAATTGACCCAATCAAAATTGCACTTGCAGCAAAAGAAAAAGCTATAAAAGAACATTATGATGTTTTATTAATAGATACAGCTGGACGACTTGCAATTGATGAAGAGTTAATGCTTCAATTAAAAAATGTTAAAGATGCAGTAAAACCAAATGAAATCTTTTATGTGGCAGATGCACTAACAGGGCATGATGCAACTAAAACAGCAACAACTTTTAAAGAAAAAATAGGAATAGATGGAGTTATTCTATCAAAATATGATGGTGATACAAAAGGTGGGGTTGCACTTTCTATTGCTAATCAAGTTGAAGTTCCTTTAAGATTTATAGGTACTGGTGAAAAAATGCCAGACTTAGAAGTTTTTATTCCTGATAGAATTGTTTCAAGATTATTAGGTCTTGGGGATATTGAAGGACTTGCTGAAAAAACATCTGCAATTATTGATGAGAAAAAAGCAAAAGAAGTTAGTAAAAAAATTAAAAAAGGTGAGTTTAATTTTAACGACTTTTTAGATCAACTTTCAATGATGAGTAAATTAGGTTCTATAAAATCAATTATTGGAATGATTCCTGGGCTTTCACAAATGGCTGGACCAATTAAAGATATGGATTTTGAGAACTCAGCTGAAATAAAAAGAATTAAAGCTCTTATTGGTTCTATGACTCCAAAAGAGAGAGAAAACCCAGATTTGATGAACCCTAGCAGAAAAAAAAGAATTGCAGTTGGTTCTGGCGTTTCTGAAGTTCAAATCAATAAAATTTTAAAGCAATTTAAAAATGCTTCTAAAATGGCAAAACAACTTTCAAGCAAGGGTGGAATGAAAGGTTTACAAAATATGTTGTCTCAAATGGGACCAAATGGGATGCCAAAAATCCCTAGATAAATAAATTAAATAGTGTTGAGCTGTGAACTTTTAACTTTTGTTTTGGAGTTCAGAATTCAATACTATAAATTAAAAAAGGAAAGAAAACATGACAGTAATTAGATTAACAAGAATGGGAAGAAACAAAAAACCATTTTACAGAATCGTTGTAACAGACTCAAGAAAAAGAAGAGATTCAGGATGGATTGAATCAATTGGTTATTTCAACCCAGTTGTTGAGCCAAAAGTATTAAAAATTGACGAAGAAAGATATAACTATTGGTTAAGTGTTGGTGCTAAACCTTCTGAAAAAGTTAAAAAATTAGCTTCTAAATAATTAATATAGAAATATTATGATTACTAAATTTATAGAAAACTATGCAAAACTAATTGTAAGTGTTCCTGAAGATGTTACTATAACAAAAGAATTAGTTGATGATAATTTCGCTGAAATTATTATTAGTGTAAACAGTGTTGATATTGGCAAACTGATTGGAAAAAATGGAAATATGATTAATGCTTTAAAAACTATGGCAAATGGTTGTAAAGCAAAAGATGGTATTTCATATAAAATACAAGTAGTGGTGAAATAGTTGTCTATGAATAGTAATGAAATATTTGTAGCTAAATTAGGGAAGGCTGTTGGATTACAAGGTCATTTAAGACTTTTTATGGATACAGATTTTCCTGAACAGTTTAAAAAAGGTGCTACTTTTAAAACTAATAGAAATTTAGAACTAAAAGTTGCTGAATATAACTCTTCGAGAGAATTAATTAAATTTGAAAATTTTGATGATCTTGAAACTTCTAAAAAACTAACTAATCAAGAACTTTATTCAACATTTGAGCAAACAAAAGAGAACTGTAAATTAAAAAAGAATGAATATTTTTGGTTTGATTTAATCTCTTGTAATGTTTATGAAAATGATTTGTTATTAGGGAAAGTAAAAGAGATACAACGGTATCCTTTAAACGATTATTTAGAAATTGTAACTAATGAAGAACTTGTAACAAAAGGTCTTCCAAAAGTATTTTTGATACCTCATTTATTTGATAAATACGTTTTAACTGTAAATATCAATGATAAAAAAATTGAAGTAAAAGATTCACTAATTATTTTAGAAAATTCTTAAATTAATAGTTACATCTTTTATCAAACTCTTCTTGTGTAAATTCCAGTTCATATGCTTCATTAAATTTATTATCAATAAGTTTATTTAATAATTGAGTCCTATCTTCACTCTTTTCAAAAGGACCATAATATATTTCTATTCGATTCTTGTCATCTCTACATAGTTTTACATTAGGATTAACAGTAGTTATCTTATCTAAGTATTTTTTATATAAAACACCTTTTATTTTTGCAACATTAATAAATAGTAGGAAACTACTTTTAGCTTCTTTATTTATTGAATTATTATCTAATTTATTATTTTGATTAGTTACAACTGTATCTTTTGCAGTATCTTTTTTTTCTAGGGCTTGATTGGGTGTTACTTCAACAGTTGCATTTGATAATTCTTCTTTTAACAGAATTGCTTGCTGTTTCATAGCCTCAAGCTCTGCTTTTTGTGTCTCTAATTCTTGTTTCTTTTCTTCAAGTTGAGCTTTTTGTTTTAACAGTTCATCTTCCTGACTTTTTAATAATTCATCTTCTTTTTGTTTTTGTTCTACTAATAGTCTTTTCTCATTCTCTTTTTTTTCTACTTCTTCAATCTTTTCATTATTTACACTCTTACTAGTTAAGTTTGCCAGTTGTTCATTTAATTTCTTTGAATTAATATCTTTAATATCAAATTTATAACTATTTTCATTTGTTTCAACTTTTTCTACAGGAGGTGTTACTCCATTTTGTTGATCTTTTACTACTTCTTTAGGTGCAAAAAAACCAGTAAAATATAGTACTGAACCAATAATCAAAAGTAAAAGTAAAAGTGTAACAATTCCTATTAATATTTTTGGAAGAATACTTTTTTTAGGTTTTATAAATTCTTCATTTAATTCAATTGGAGGTTCATCTCTCTCTTCTGAATTATTATCTATATTTTCTATATTTGATTCTTCACTATTTGAACCATAAGTATTAGTTGTATAATTTATATTGTCAGGATCTACTTGGTTGTTCTCTTCTGGCATTTTTTACTCTTTTAAACTTTTATTTTCTTTTAATTTTTTATAATACTCTCTTCTATATTGCTTAAGTTCTTCTTTCTTTTTTTCTCTGTATTCTTTATCATATTCAAGCCTTTTTTCTTTATTCAGCTCATAGTACTCTTTTTTCTTTTCTTTATATGCATTTAGTTTAGTGATAATTATATCTTTTCTATTATCTAAATAATTTTTCTGAGCTTTTATAATCTCTTTTATTTTAAGAGTAAAATTTTCATTATTTAGCTCAACTTCATAATCATAAATTTTCTTTACTACATCTTCTTTTTTCTTTAAATAATAGTCTCGTTTTTTTCTTTTATGAGCTAAAAACTTTTCTTCACGAAGTTTTTTTAATTCTTCTAAATTCATAAATTCTAATTAATTACTTTAATTTTTTAGTCTATTAACTGTATCAAGCATTCCATCCGCAGTTGTAATTGCTTTTGAATTAGCTTCATAAGCTCTTTGAGCTGTAATTAAATCAACCATTTCATTAACTAATTTTACATTTGATAATTCAATCATACCTTGTTGAATACTTCCAAATTGTTCTTCTGTGGGATTACCTTCTAGAACATCACCTGAAGCATCACTTTGCATAAATAATGAATCACCTAAAGGTGTAAGACCTGCTGGATTTATAAAATCTGCAACAGTTATTTGTCCTAAGTCAACTGTAGTACTTGTTTGTGGATCTGTTGCTGTAACTGTACCATCTTTTGCAATGGATAAATTTGTAACATTATCTGGAACAACAATCTCTGGATTAAGTGGATATCCACTTGAATTTACAATAGAACCTTGATTGTCTAGTTTAAAAGCGCCATTTCTACTATAGGCAGTTTCACCACTTGGCAGAGTTATTTGGAAAAAACCTTTTCCTTGAATTGCTAAATCTAAAGTATTAGATGTTAGTTTTAAATCACCTTCTGTAAAATTCTTTTGAATACCAGAAACTCTAACTCCAAGCCCAACATCAATACCTGTAGGGTTTATAGTTGTTTGTGTTGTTTGTCCTGCTGTATAATTAAGTGATTCATACATTAAATCTTGAAATTCAGCTCTATCTTGTTTAAATCCAGTAGTGTTAACGTTGGCTATATTGTTTGATGTTACATCAATTTGATGTTGCATTGAGTTCATACCTGTTGCTGCTGTGTAGAGTCCTCTAATCACGGTATATCCTTTAAAGTTGCATATATTTATTATATTTTAAGATTAATTAAATTTAGATAAATTTAGGTCATTATTTTTTTGATACATTAAGTATAAATTTAAAACAAATTATATATAATGCATATAAATTGAATATATTTATAAATAAAGGGATACTTAATGAAAATTCTAATAGTTGATGATAGCTCTACAATGAGAAGAATCATTGGAAATGTAGTTATGCAATTAGGATTTACTAAAGATAGTTTCGATGAAGCCGAAGATGGTGTGAAGGCATGGAAATTACTTGGTGAAGGTCGTTATGATGTTATATTAACAGATTGGAATATGCCTAACATGAATGGTTTGGAACTGGTTAAAAAGGTTAGAAGTGAAGGTATGCACCAAAAAACACCTATCATTATGATTACAACTGAAGGTGGAAAAGGCGAAGTTATTACTGCGTTAAAGGCAGGTGTTAATAATTATATAGTTAAACCTTTCAATGCGGAAGTTTTAAAAGAGAAGCTTGATGGAGTATTAAAAAAATAATATAAGGTATTATCATGAGTATGAGCCAAGAAGAGATTGAAGCTTTAATGAATGGTCTTGATATTGAAGATGATGTCGAGGCAGAGGATGAAACTGTAGCAGTTAATACTCAAGAAATTGAGGAGTTATTATCTCAAACAGAGGGTTTAAAAGAAGATATTAAATTTGATAATGAAAAAACAGAAGAGAAAGCAGTTGAATTTAAACCAAGTGCAACTAGTGTTAGTAGTTCTGATATTGAAAAATTATTAAGTGAAATTGAAAATGCAAGTGAAAATACATCCTCTCCTGCAGAAGAGGTTATTCCTGAACCTGAAAAACTTGATAATCCTGAAAAAGAAATTGCAGTTGCAACAAAAAAATCAGATAGAAGTGAAGATGAGATAGTAAATGATTGGACTAATACTAAGATAAAAGAAGGTATATTCCCATTTCCTGCTGAAAAAGACACAAAAGTTGTTAATCAATTAAGCCAAGTTGCAAATGATTCTGAAGAAAAAGTTTCTCAAATATTTGATGTTTTAAGTTTAACACTTGATAATAATAATGAATTAAGAACTTATGTAAAAGATTTTGAGTCATATTTTATTGCACAAGCTAGTTTACTATCATCATTAAATAATAAATTTCCAAATATAAAAGTATTTAATGAACATTTATCAAATACAAATAAAGCATCAGAGTCATTAAAAAGCATAAAGAATTTAATTAATTCAGAAGATTCTGAGATTTTTCAAGCTATGGAATTAATGCAATTTAATGATATAAATAGACAAAAGATCGAAAGAGTTATGTCTGTTATTAGGAAATTATCTTTATATTTAAATAACTTATTTGAAGATGATGGCGCTACTAAAGATGTAGCTATTGCTAAACATATTCATGGTGATAGTACAGATGACTTAATAGGTGATGATTTAGATAAATTAATTGCTGAATTTTCACATAATTAAATAATTAATAAGGAGTAGTTCAATGAATCAAGGTACATATCCACTTGCTGCATCAATGATAAATCAAATTAATAGATTGGATCAAATTAGTAATAATTTAGCAAATATAAATACTAATGGTTTTAAGCAAGAAGGTACGTCTGAAACTACTTTTAATTATTATTTACAAAGAGCTCAAGAACAAAATATTGCGCCAACAAAAATAAACGAAGTAACAAATAACATACCAAAAATTGATTCAAAATTCATAAATACTGAAATGGGTCCTATTGCTATGACTGGAAATGTTTTAGATTTTGCATTAAATAATCCTGATACTTTTTTTAAAGTACAGAATCAAAATGGTGATATTGCATATACGAGGGATGGGGCATTTAAAAATTTAGATAATTTTTTGGTTGATTCAAATGGAAATAATGTTTTAAATGCTAACAATGAACCAATTGTTATTGATGCAAATACAGCTTCTCAAGTTGGTGTTGTTAAAATATCTTATGAAAATTTAGAAAAAATTGGTGATAACACATATTTAGCAAAAAATGCTACAGGAATTGAAACATTTGAAAACAATGACAATTTGATAGTTAGCGGTGCAATTGAAAAATCAAATGTAAATTCTGTTAGTGCAATGGTTGAATTAATAGACGCAAATAGAAGATTTGAACAAGCACAAAAAGCCGTTAAAACAATTGATGATTTAAATAGTGCAATGATAGAAAAAATAGGAAGTAATACTAAATAATGGAAGCTAGTAGCATAACAAATAAACTTTTTGAACAGTTGAATTTTAGAGCCGAAAAGCAAAAAGTTATTTCAAGTAACATTGCTAATATTAATACACCAAATTATAAAACAAAAGAGTTGGTTTTTGAAGATGAATTAAACTCACAGCTTAATAGTTTAAAAATGAGACAAACTAATTCAAAACATATCTCTTCAATTGATAATAATTTGTCTAATATAAATCCAAAGTTATTACAAGTTCAAGGATTACAAGAACAAAATGATGGTAATAATGTTAATTTAGATAGTCAAATGAGTGAAATGTCTAAAAATAAGATACTATATGACGCAATTCAATCATCAATAAGAAAAGATTCTAATTTATTTAAATCTGTTATTGAATCTTCTGCTAAAAATTAATTAGGATAAATAGTCTATGGATCAATTTTTAAAGTTTATTAACAATTTAAATACAGCTCAGAGAGCAGTTATAATTGGAGGTTTCTCTTTATTATTTATATTGTTAGTTGGTTTATTAGTTTATTCAAGCATTAAAGCTGAAGATAAAAAATTAAATTATACAATAGCTTCAAACTTAACCAAGTCTCAAGTTATGTTAGCAAGTGATGAACTCGAAGCTTCTGGAATATTATTTGCAGTTAGTGGTACAGGAAATAGTTTAACATTAAAAACATCAAAAGAGTTTATTAATATTGCTAAGATTAAATTAGTTACTAGTGAAGCTGCAACAAGTCAACATGTTGGTTGGGAAATATTTGAAAAATCGTCATTAGGTACTACAAATTTTGAGAATAAAGTTAAGTATCTTAGAGCACTAGAAGGTGAATTATCTCGATCATTAGAGGCATTAAGTGGTGTTTTAAGAGCAAATGTAAAAATTGCAATTCCAAAGGATACAATTTTTACTGAAAAGAAAAGTGATACAACTGCATCTGCAATGGTTTCATTAAAACCAGGTATTTTTCTTACTCAAAAACAAATTGATGGAATTAAAAATTTTATAGCTTCAGCCGTTCCCGATTTGAAGCAAGAGAACATACAATTAATTGACCAAGATGGTAGCTTGCTTCAACAATCACAAGATGATATTAATAATCAAAAATCAACTACTCAGAATAAATATAAAGAGGGATTAGAAGATGATTATTCAAAAAAAGTAGTAGCATTATTAGAGCCTTTTGTAGGAGTAGGAAGAGTTGTAGCAAAAGTTACTGTCTCTTTAGATTTTGTAAAAAAAGATGTTGAAGAGGAAATTTATAATCCAGAAGGAAGTATTAGATCTCAACAAGTAATAGAAAATAGCTCAAATTCACAAGGAATGCCATCTAATACAAATGGTGTTGCAGGTGTAGATAATAATATTCAAGCACCAAGTACTGGAAATGGGGCTAATAATTCAGCTTCAAAAAATGAAGGTACAAACACTGTTACAAACTATGAGATTTCTAAAAAGATTGTTACACAAAAAGATAATAATTATACAAATATTAAGCGTATAACAGCCGCTGTTACATTTGATTCATCAGTATTAAAAGATATTCAAAATAAAGATGAATTTATAGCTTCATTAGAATCTGTAGTTCAAGATACAATTGGTTATGATAAAACAAGAGGAGACAAAATAACAGTTAAAGACTTTAAGTTTATTGGTGTTAAACCTATAGAACAAGTTACTCAAACTGTTGATGCAAATGGTAATGCAGTTATTGTTGGTGAAGAGTCTACTGATACATTAGCAATGATAAAATCTATTTTAAGAGATTTTAGTGAATATATTCAATATATAATTGCAGCAGTTTTATTATTTATTTTTTATAAGAAATTTATTGTTAACAATGAAGTTGTTATTTTGGCTGATGGAACGAGAAAAAGTGCTGATGGTACAGATGAAAATTTAGTTAAAGATATGTTATTTACTGATTATGAAAATGAATTTGATGCAAGTACAGCTCAAGGGCGATTGAAATCGAAAGTGAAAAGTCAAATATTGAATAATATTGATGGTTTGGACGAAGAATCAGCAGCAAGATATGAGGTATTTATTGAAGAGTTAGATAAGGAAATAAATAGTAATGCACCTGAGATAGCAAGGATGATAGAATTATTATTGAATGAAGGTAGTGGTACTTTTAAATAAAAAGGTGTTAAATAATGGCTGAAAGTGGTATAAAAGAAAATGATGTTCTAAAAGGAATGTCAATGATGGAAAAAGTTGCTAGATTCTTTGTATTAATTGGTGAAGAGTCTACAGTTAAAATATTTCAACATTTACCTAAAGATACAGTTGAATCTATATCAACTGCAATTACGCAAATAACATCAATAAATAAAGATGTATCTTTAGCAATACTAGAAGAGTTTCACTTATATACTAGATCTAAAAGTTTTATTAGTTCAGGTGGATATGATTTTGCAAGAGATATTCTATACAAATCTCTTGGAAAAAATGAAGCTGATGAAGTATTAGCAAAATTATCAAGAATGAAATTAGCTTCTCAAGCTTTTTCATATTTAGATGGAATAAATCCAAAACAGCTAAGTGACTTTATTAAAGATGAATCTCCTCATACAATTGCTGTGATATTATCACATATGGATCCTAATAAATCATCAGAAGTTTTGATGCAATTAGATGAAGAAATAAGAGTAAAAGTTACTATTCAAATTGCAACTATTAAAGATGTCTCTCCTGATGTTGTACGAACAATTTCTTTAGTTTTGGAGAAAAAACTAGAGTCTTTATTATCATCTATTGTTGATGTTGGTGGAGTAAAAGTTGTAGCAGATATGTTAAATAAATTAGGACCAAAAGCACAAGATATTTTAAAGAATATTAATGGTATTGACACTTCATTAGCAACAAAAATAAAAGAAAATATGTTTGTATTTGAGGATTTATTAAATCTTGATGGCGAATATATTATGAAAATATTACAAGGTGTAGACACTGCTGATGTTGTTGTTGCCATGAAAAATGCAACAGAAGATGAGATGGAAAAAGTTACATCATCTATGTCTCAAAGAGCAAGAGATAGGTTTAAAGAAGAGTTTGAAATGTCAAATAAAGTTAAAATTAAAGATATAGAAACAGCACAAAGAAAAATGCTTGATGTAGCTCAAAAAATGATAGAAGATGGAATCATCGATAGAGAGAATAGCTAATGGCTGATAATGTATATTCAAGCGCAAAAATATTAAGTAAGAATGAAGAAGTTCAAAAATATGAATTAGGTACTTTTATTAATTCTCAAGTTGAAAATAATGTTGTTACAAATTCCAACTCAGTTTTAGATGATAGAGAGATAAATGGTAGGATAGATCCTGTTCTTCTTGAAGTTAGGAATTTAAGTTTAAAATTAAATGAAATATCACAAAAAGTTTCAAATATTGAAAGTGATGGAATAAAAGGTAAAGATATTGATGCTCAAGTTATCCAAGCAATTAGAGACTTGAAACATTATGCTGCATTTTTTGAACAAGCAACTTTTCAAATGGAAACAAAGTTACTAAAAACATCTATTTCAATAGCTCAAAAAATTATTAGTATTGAAGTTGGAGAGAATTCATCAAAAATTGCAAAACAAACAATAAGTCATCTATTAGACAAGATAAAAACTGCATCAAAAATACAAATTCATTTAAATCCAAAAGATTATGAAATCTTAAAAGATCAATTAAATTTAGAAGCTTTTATTGAATTAAAACAAGATGCAAATGTAACAGCTGGTGGCGTAGTAATTGCCAGTGATCTTGGAAATTTTGATGGAAATATTGAATCTAAAGTATCTTCAATGTTGGATTCTCTTGATTTGATTATTTAGTAAAATAAAATATTTATTAAATATTATAACTTTATGATATAATTTAGTAAAATTACAAATAAAGTATTCAAATGGAAATTAGTGAAAGAGATTATGACTTATTAGTAGATACGGAAATAGTTGTAGATGTAATGCTAGGTAGTACAAATATAACAGTTTCTGAATTTCTTAAATTAAGTGATGGTGATATAATTTCTTTACATAAAGCTGCTGGAACAGGTGGTGAAATATATGTAAATACTAGAATCATTGGAACAGGTGATATTATTGTAATTGATGATAAATTAGCAGTAAGAGTTCAAGATTCTATGGATTCAGATAATGTAGTTCGATATTTTTTCGAAGAACACATGATATAGGAGATTAAAATGGCTAGTACAGTAGAAGTAAATTCAAGCGTTGGTATAGATGGAAATAGCTATACAACAGCAATAAGTAATGATAAGTTAACTAATGATGATTTTTTAAAATTGATGATTCAAGAATTAAAATTACAAGATCCAACAAAACCAATGGATTCTGCAAAAATGCTTTCTACCCAAATGCAAATGTCACAAATGAATACGAATCAAGAGATGATAAAAGCAATGCAAAGTATGCAAACAGCATTTACTCAATCTTCTTTATCTAATGCATCTGGAATTATTGGGAAAAATGTTGAAGATGGTAATATTGGAAGTAGTGGTACTTCAAAAGCTTATACAGTTAGATCTGTTGAAAGTGTTGAAGGAGAAATTCAAGTTAAAGCTCAAGAGATATTGTATTTAGAAGATAGAGTTGTTATTCCTGATTCAACTGATGCAACAAAAAGTCAAGTAGTTAATTATAATGCTGCAGGAGAAATACTTGATGACAAAGGTAATAAAACAGGAAATAAAATAGTTTTAACAAGTCCTGGAGTTCCTCTACTTAGTGCTGGAAAATTAACAATTTTAGATTCAAATAATGCACAAGTTACTAATCATAAATATACTTTAGCAGGTGTAACCATTCCCGTGTATTCAGATAAATTGACAACTTTACCATTTTCAAATATTACAAAAATATTCTAAGGATATAAAATGATTAGTGCATTATGGAACGGTATTTCAGGATTAAGTACTTTTGAAAAAGCTATAAATGTTGAATCTAATAATGCTACTAATGTTAATACTGTAGGATATAAAGAAGATGTTGTAACATTTGAGGATATGATGTACCAAAACCGATATGGAAAAGGTGTAAATGTTCAAAATGTAACAAAAGCAATGTCTCAGCAAGGTGGAATAAAATTTACAAATGATACTTACGATGTTGCTATTGAAGGTAAGGGATATTTCATAGTTGGTGATACTAAGCAAGATGGTACCGTACAAAATTATTATACTAGAGCAGGTAATTTTAAAATGGCTCCAGATGGGTTTTTGAAAACTCAGAATAATATGGATGTTTTGGGGTTAAGTTCAGTGTCAACTCCAGCTAATACATCATTTACCGATAATTATTCAAGAACAATTGCTTCTCAAACGGTAAATAATATTAATTTTTTAGAAACAATAAATGCTAAATCTACAGATTATAAACTTTCTGCGCAGAGTGATGTTCTTGCCGATACAACAGGAAATAATTATAAAACAAAATCTGCAAAACTTTCAGATGTAGATGCTTTAATTGCTGACTATAAAAGTAAGCTTGAGTTGTATGCTTCAAATTCAACAGTTGCTGCCGCAGCTTCAACTTCACAAGTAACTACTGTTGATTATTCAAATTATTTAAGTGAATTAATAAACGAAAATGATGTTATAAATATTACTATTAATGGTAATGTAATAAAACAACAATTTGATACTGATATTCAAACAACATTAAAAATGTTTTCAGATAAAATTTCAAATATTCAAGGATTAGGTTCAACTATTGATAGTTCAGGTAAATTAACAATTAATTCATTGATTCCAGGGAAAGAAGTTAAAATTGATTTAGCAGAAATAAATAAAAATCTAGTAGTTCCTTTAAATATTACAGATGCAAAACTAGGTACAGGAAAAGGTGCAGTAGATAGTTCAAAAGTTGCTTTAGAATCTGTGCTTGGGAGAGCAGGAGCTCAGTTATTAGAAATTGATAGTAAAATAGATTTAACAGGACAAGAAAGTTTAACTGTAGATAAAATGCAATTAAGTTTATCTAATTTAAATTTATCTAATAGTATGGGTGATGTTGTAATTGAAGATGGCGTAGTATATGTAAAAGATGGAGAAAATAAATTTGTTGTAGGAAAAATTCAAACGGCAGTTTTTACTAATGAGCAAGGTTTGTCTCCAGAAGGTGGAAATTTATATAGTGTTTCTGATGAATCAGGCACTGCAAAATATGCTGGAAAATTAAATAAATTAGTTGGGAGTGCATTGGAGCAAAGTAAGGCAAATTTAGGTAATAGTTTAACTGCATTACTTATATATCAAAAAGCATTTGAAGCAAATTCAAAATCGATTACTACTTCAGATGAATTATTAAAAACAGCTATTGAATTAAAAAAATAGTGTTTTTATATTAGTACTATATTAGTATTGATATATGAACATTTAAGTTCATAACCTTAATAAATAAAGGATTAGTCATGATAGGAGCACTTTGGACAGGAATCTCAGGATTATCGTCACAACAACAGGCTTTAGATAATGAATCAAATAATATAGCAAATGTAAATACAATAGGATTTAAAGCCTCAAGAATTTCATTTGCAGATCAAATGTACCAAGATAGAATTGGTAAGGGATCAAAAGTACTTGATGCAGAAAAACTTTATACTCAAGGTAACTTAAAACTAACTGGTGTAAATTATGATATGGCTCTTAGTGGTGATGGATTTTTTACAGTAGTAAATACAAGAAGCGCAGGGGCAGCAGAAACACTTTATACAAGAGCAGGAAATTTTAGAATGGGTGATAATGGAACTCTTCAAGATGCTGCTGGAAATGAAGTACAAGGTTGGATGATGACTGCAATTGATAGTCAAAATGATGTAACTAGTACAAATCCAAATGTAAGTGTTTTTAATACAGACTATACAAAACTTTTGAGCTCAAAAATAATAAACCATAGTACTTATGTAGAGACAATCACAGCAAAAGCGACAGATTATTCAACAACAGCAAAATCAGATTCAACAACTGTTTTTAGTGGAGATGGTGGAAAAACAAAATCAGCTAAAATATCAGATATAGAAGAAGCAATAAAAGATTATACAAATTGGTTGCAAAAATTAAAAGAGGAACCAGATGCGTCATCTGCTACTTCGATATCACAAATATCACAAATAAACTTTAAAACAGGAACAGGAAACTCTATAATAAGTAAAGATGGAGACCAAGTATATGTGTATATAAATGGTAATAAAATATCTCAAAATTTCATTTTAACAAGTGCAAGTACAGAATTAAAAGCTGAACTGTATGCGGCAGATCAAGCACTACCTTTAGCAAGTAGACAAGGGTATGCAAATCCAGCAGGAGTTTTAACTCCTGCCGAAAGTGCTTTGTATGATAAAGAAGCTGGAAAAATTGCCACTTATAAATCACTTGCTGATAAGATATCACAAGTTCCAGGATTAGTTGCAACAACTGCAATAGATTCAGGTAAATTAGATCTTTTTAGTACAAGTGAAACATATACGAATTCAACGAATAATGTAGATATGTTAAAAGGTATTATTCAAATAAAATCATTAATACCAGGTGCAGAATTTACAATATCAGAAGTAGCAGAGGTGTCAGGAAATTCAGTAGTTCAAGGGAATTATCAGACATCTTCATTAGCATCAAAAGGGTCAGGTATTGGAGCATTAGAAACATCAAGAGATGCATTGGCTAAATTGATAACAGGAAAACAGCAAGATGTTTATACTCCAACTAATTTAGCAATTGATGGAACTGCAAAAGATTATACTTATGGAATTAGTATTTATGATAAAGAATTAAAAATAAATACACCAATACCAAATAATGGAGGAATTCCTCCTCAAGCTTTAGATATTTTTATTAATAATGCAACAAGTGTTGATGATGTTGTTACACAAATAAATGCGAATCCTGATTTATCAACACAAATTTTAGCAAGAAATGTAAATGGAAATTTAGTAATAGAAACACTTGATTCAAACTATGATGTTGAATTTACAAGTAACTTGAAAATTTCAGATGATAATACAGGAGTAGCAGCTCCAGTAGGTAATTTAACAGCAATTGACATAAATGGTAACTATTCAGGGAGAAAAGGAGCAGGAGCAGAATTTATAGAAATAGTTAACACTGTGGATCAAACATCATCAAAAGGTAGTTTACAACTAAGACTAGATACTTTAGGAATTTCAGATTCAGCTTTTGGGGAGTTTTCAGTAGATAGTACGGGGTTAATTACAATGAAACAAGATGGAGCTGAATTTGCAGTTGGACAAGTTGCAATTGCAGTATTTAATAATAATAGAGGATTAAATCCAATGGGAGATAATTTGTTAGCAAAAACAAATGAATCAGGTGATCCAATATATAATTTAAATAATAATAAAACAGCAAAAATAGAATCCAAAACATTAGAATTAAGTACAGCAGATTTATCAGAGAGTTTGGTAAATTTAATGGTATTTCAAAGAGCATTTGAAGCAAATGCAAAATCAATTACAACTTCTGATGAGATTTTAAATACTTTAATCAATCTAAAAAGATAATCTTTTAAATAGGGTGAGTTTTTACTTACTCTATTTATATTTAAATAGGATAAGTTTGGAAAATTTTTTATTAATAATTGTACTTGGAGTTTTATTACTCTACTTTTTTTCAAGTTCTAATGTTTATAAATCTTTGTATAAAAAGGTAAATGAAGAAAAGAATATTATACAAGAAGAAATTGTTAAATTTGAATCATTAATTGATAGATATGAAAAACAAGTAAAAATAAGTACAAACACTTTAAAAACAAATCAAGGAACATTACAAGTTGCAAGAGATGATTTACAAGAGTTAAGAATAGAAAATATTAATTTAAAAAATAAATTGGATGAATTACAAAAAAGAAACGAAGAGCTTTATGCTCAAGTTAATGCAATGGTTTAGGTTTTAAACGTAAAATGAAATTAGTATATAAATTATTATTATTTGCAATATTTATCAATTATACTTTATATGCTGAAGAAGACTTAATTGAATCTCAACCTGAAATAATTTTTCAATTTGAGAAGTTAAAAAAATCTCAGGAAAATTTAGCTTTACAAATTGATTTTAATAAAGCTGTATTACATTTAAGTAAAAATGAATATGAAGAAGCAATTAAACTTTTTGAAAAAACTTCTAAGATATTAGAAGTTCCATCTTATTTAAATATGGGAATTGCTTATTATAAACTAAATTCTGTAGATAATGCAATAGTATATTTGAATAAAATTTATGAAAAACAAGAAAATATAAATATACATACATTCCCATATATGGCCGCATGTTATTATTTATATCAAATTTCAAAAGATAATAAATATCTTGACACTATAGTAAAAATCTCAAAAAAATTCAAAAATCTATCTGAACATTCAAAAAGAATGCTTTCTGACACATATATAATATTGAAAGAGTATGAAAATGCTTTAGAAGTTTTAAATACAATGGATTATTCTACGGATTTAAAAAGAGGATTAATTTATTTAAAATTGAAAGATTATGAAAAAGCAAGTTTATTATTAAAAAAAGCAAAAGAACAAAATGTAAATCCTAATACAGTGGATAAAATTTTATGGCTTCTAAGTTTTGCAAATCTGAAAATGAATAATATTGAGCAGTTAAAAGAGACTTTAGATTTAATAAATGATAGAAAAAATACATTTAAAGCAAATAGTGAATTACCTATAGAAATATTTTTTAATCAGAATAAATTTACATCTAAACAATATTTAGATTCAGTTATTAAATTTGATGAGAATAGAAAAATTGATTTTGTATTTTACTTTGCTCCATTTATTTTTTCAGATTCACAAGAAATTATTTATGACAGTATAAAAGGATTTATTTATAATCAAAAAGAAAATATTGTAAATCTCGAAGAGATGGTTGATTATAATGCAAAATTTTTAAAAATAGTTAAAGAAGATCCAATTATTAGAGTTGCTGAATTAGAGAAAATGTTGACTAAAGATACAAAATCATATATATTTTATAATTTAGCATTATCTTGCGCACAAATAAATGATTTTAATAATGCTTTTAAATATTTTGAAAGAGCTTATAAATTAAATCCAGGAAATAAACTTTATTCAACAATGTATTTAATTTCAGCAAATAGAATAAATATTAAAATAAAAGATAAAGAGTACATTGAAACAAATATAAAAAGTGATAATGGACTTTATAATTATTTTTCTAAAGAAATTTATAAATTATTTATAAATCCACAATTTACATCAGCGGATAAGCCTTTAGAGTATGAAAATACGATATTTTATAAAGCTTTAGATTTTCTAAATGCAATGCAAAAAGGTACTCTTACTGATGGACATATGTTATTAGATGAACATTTCAAAGATCCTTTAACATTTTTAATTAAAATGGTGCAAAGGAAAAAAGGCGAAAGTGATTATACATATTATGCAAGATTACAAGATTCAATACCTTTAAATTTAAATAATCAATTTTTAGAAGGTCCTTTAATTATTACAAGATATTATGTAGATATTTTAAAAGGTTTGGGGATTTTTTCAAAAGCAGATATGAAGATTTCAGGCAAAACAACTCCTTCATATTTAAGAACAAAATCATTAAGAGATTTACATTTTAATTCCCCTGATGAGGCAATAAAAACTTTAGAATATTTACAAACTGAATATAAATTAGAAGATAAGTATACAATGTATTTAATGGTTGCTGCATTATTAGAAGCAGGAAGATATAATGATGCTTCTATTCAAATATCACTTATAAAGGCAATATTAAATGATCAAGATGCAGATTTTTTAACTGCAATCCAGTTAATACAAGAATTAAAAATATCAAGTGCTAAACAATTTTTACTTCAACCCTATTTAGATTCTTTAATAGATTTTAAATTAATTGGATTTGATGAGTATTTGGAATCTTTATAGTTTGTTCTGAAATCTTAAATAATTTAATTTTTTTCTGCTATAATAATTTAAAATTGTTACTATATTAAGGAGGATACTATGGAAATTGGTAGAATTGCAGGTATGGATAATTCTAAACTTAATAATTTAGAAAAAAATCAAAAAGTTAGTAATGTTGATGAAAAAAGTAAAGTAATCCAAGAAGATGAGTATAAAAAAGCTTTAGGTACTCAAGGATCAGAGGATAAAAATGAAGTAATATTAGATAATGTGAGATTTGGATATAACAAAAGTTCAAGAGATTTTTTTGTAAAAGTAACAAGAGGTGAAGCAGAATATAAATATCCAACAGAGGATATGATGAAAGTAAAAGCTTACATTTTACAGGAATTAGAAAATCCAAATAATAACTAAAGGTAGTATTCATTGGCATCAGATTTATCAAATATATTTAAAGAAGAACTCTCTAATACATTAGAACAATTGTTATCTAAGAATTCTCAAATTGAGGCTATAGTAGCTTTAGTTAGTGATAATTATGATTCAACACAGTTGGTTGAATGTATTGTTAAGCTTGACTTTAAAGGAATTTCATCTAAGATTACTTTTTATATACCAACACTTACAGCAACAAAATTTGAATATTTAATGCTTGGTGGAATGGGTGATTTAAAAGAGCATATTGATGATGAAATAACTGATGCCGTAAATGAAATAGTTTCGAATATTTGTGGTAGTTTTTGTACTTCTGTTAATGCACAAGGATTACAAGATATAGGTTCGATGAAGTCAGAGGTAAAAAGTTCATCTATTATTGAAGGTTCATTATTATCTGGTAAAACAAATATATATGAGATTATTTTATCTTTAGATGATGAGAAATTACCAATTATTATTCATTATGATGATATTTTACTACCGTTTTTTTCTTCAGTTACAGGAGTTACCTCAGAAGGAAGTGAACATAAAAGTAATGAAATACCAACAATAATTCCGAATAATCATTATAATACTCCTTCTAATCCAAGTGTTCAAACTCCAAAAAATTTAGAACTTCTATATAACATAAAACTAAAACTTAGTGTTCGATTGGGAACAAAGGTTGTTCTCTTAAAAGATATTTTAAGATGGGATGTAGGTGAAATTATCGAACTTGAACAAATGGTAAATGAACCTTTAGAAGTTCTAGTTAATGGAGTAAAGATTGGAGTTGGAGAAGCTGTTATTGTTGAAGGAAAGTTTGGACTTAAAATAAAAAAAATCGGAAATGAAGATTTTAGATTAAATCATATAGGATTGTAGTTAATGGATAAAAGTACCGTAGGAGGATTAGGCGGAGGTTGGGTCCTTATTGCTATTGCCATAATTTTAGGGGGAGTTGGTTTTGGTCCCTATGTAGATATACCTTCTGTTGTAATTGTTTTTGGTGGAACAATTGCCGTTACAGCTGCTCAATTTGAAGCGAGTGATTTAAAAAGGGTTATGCCAGCTTTTAAAGTGGCTTTAAATGAAGTAAAAGTTGAGCCCTTACCCGAATTAGTTGAGAAGATAGTATTTTATGCAACAGAAATTAAAAAACATGGTGTTATGCAGATTGAACAAAAGGTTATTCAAGAGACCAACCCTTTTTTTAAAGAGGCTTTTCAGCTTTTAGTGGATGGAACAAAACCTGATGTTTTGCAACCTTTAATGGAACTAAAATTAGAACATATGGAAAAGAGACATTCTGTAATGATTGCAATTTTTAGTAATATTGGAGGAACTGCTGGTGCTATGGGTATGATTGGAACTCTTGTTGGACTTGTTGCTATGCTTGCAAATCTTTCTGATCCAGCTGCAGTTGGACCTGCTATGGCAGTTGCTTTACTTACAACATTGTATGGAGCATTAACAGGTACTTTATTTGCAGGTATAGCTGAAAGTAAGCTTTCTCAAAAACATTCAAAAGAAGCTACAGCTTGTGAAGTTATAATTCAAGGTGCAACAATGATAGCAGCTGAAGAGTCAATAGGAAATATCAAAATGCAACTAAATGCAATTTTAGTTGATGTTTCAGAATAAAGTTGATTAATGGCAAAAAATAAATGTCCTGAATGCCCTAAATGTTTACCAGGTTGGCTTGTACAATTTGGGGACTTAATGTCATTATTACTTACATTTTTTATTCTATTATTATCTATGGCTGTTATGGATAAACAAAAAGTAGAAGAGTATTTTGATATTATGAAAAAAGCAATGGGATTCATTGATGCCTCTACAGATGTTGAAACACAAAGTGATGCATACTCTACTCAAGAAAGTAGTTCTGATTCTCAAGATAGTAATTCATCGAGTGAGAATTCTTTTGATAGTACTGCACAAGATGTGGCACAAGTAGTTCAAGAATTAAATTCAAGTCAAAATGCAGAAAGCCAAGAAGTAAAGTTGGAAAAAGGGAAAAATGAGTTTGTGTTAGATATCCCTTCAAGTATAATGTTTGAAGAAGGTCAATATGAATTAACTAATGCGAGCGCAAAAGTATTTATTTCAAAAATTGCAAGAGTAATAAGAACAATGCCTCAAACTTTTAATATTGAAATAATTGGTCATACAGATACAAATAGGATTTTAAATAGTGCAATACCTAGAGATGCTTGGGATATTTCAGCCTTAAGATCTATTTCAGTTGTTAAAGAGTTGATAAAAAATAAAATAGATCCCTCTATCTTAAAAGTTTCAGCTTATGGTTCATATCATCCTAAAAGTGATGTTGCTTCTGATAATAGAAGAGTTGAAATGAGATTCTTTTCTCAGGATAATCAGCAAGATATTTTAAATAAAGAAAATTTTTTTGATAGGTTGGAATAATGGATATATCTAGTAATAACTTGATAAATAAAGATATCTTACAAGTTAATAATATTAATAATGTAAAACAAGAAAATTTAAAGAATAGTGATGACAAACAATTAAGAAAAGTTTCTAATGATTTTGAATCATTTTTTCTAAATCAAATTATGGACGTATCTTTACGATCAACTAAAATTGCAGGAGAAGGTGCTGGTTCGGATATTGTAAAAAGTATGTATATTCAATCACTGGCTGATAACTCTACTGGAAGTTTAGGAATTAGTAATATGTTATATGAATTTTTAACAAAAAATAATAAATAAGGCTTTCCAATGATTGAAATTACAATAAAAAATATGTCAGATTTAATTGTTAAATTAAAAAATTCTATAACACAAGATATTGAAGATATCAAAGCTGCAAAACATGAAGAATTACTTAAAAGAAATGATGAAAAACATATAATGATAGAAGATATTACACTATTAAAAGCTCAACTAAATAAAGAACTTGTCTCAAAGATTCAAGAAGGAATGGATGTTAATATATATAGAAAGAGTGTAGATGCATTAGAAGTAGAATTAAAAGAACTTTATGAATTAAATAGAAAATTAGCATCAATAGTATTACCTGTTCAACAAATGTATAAAGATTTGGTTTCTGAAATAAGCGCTGCAAATGGAGGGAATTTTTTTGATATTAAAGCTTAGTTTTGCAGTTTTTTTATTAAATGTTAACCTTTTTGCCATTAGTGTATTAATTTCAAAAGAATCTATAAATTATGAAGAGAAACTTGATAAATCAAAGGTAACTATACAAAATGTAAATGAAATAAATAAATCTTGTGTGCCTTTAAAATTGAGTGAATTAGAAAATGAAGAATATATAACACTTCATCACATAAATAAAAATACAATTATATGTTTAAAAGATGTTAAAAAGTATGAAAATGAATCTATTATATTTAATTTTGGTGGACTCAAAATTGAGAAAAAAGGTAAAATTATTTATGAAAATAAAGATTTTATTCGTTTGAAAAATACTGATGGAACAATTGAACAAATATATAAAGACGGAAGAACAAAATGAATATGCTTTCTTTTTTAGGAGAAACACCAACAATTGCACTAAGACAAGCGCAAGAAGAGTGTGGCGAAGATGCAATTGTTATATCAACAAAAAAAATATCTAATTCTCAAAAAAATGGGAAAGATATGTATGAAGTTGTTGTTGCAATAGAAGATGAACATAAAAAGAAGAATTCACAATATACAAAAATTGCTATAAGTAAAGCAACACCTACATCTGAACCAATTAAAACACAAGTTTATGATTTTAAAGAAGAGATTCTTAAAATGCAAAGTGTTTTAGAACAAGTTCAAAAATCTATTTGGAATCCAAAAAGTCAATTATATGATTTAACTATTCCTCCTGAATTTGCATCTATGTATAATATTTTTGAACAAAATGAGTTTGATCAAGAAATGACTTATACTATTATGAAAAAAACCATAAAACAATTGCCAATAGCCTTAAAATCAAATCCAAAAAAAGTTAATGACTTTTTTAAATTAATTTTAAGAAGAGTAATTCCAATAAAACATGAAGTACCTTTGAGAAAACATCAAAGAAAAATTATAATGATGGTTGGACCAACGGGGGTTGGAAAAACTACAACAATTTCAAAACTTGCTGCAAGATATGCTTATAAATTAGGACAAAATTATAAAGTGGGAATTGTAACTCTTGATTCATTTAGAGTTGGAGCAATTGAGCAATTACAAGCTTATACAAATATTATGAGATTACCCTTAGAAATAGTGAAAAAACCTGAAGGTTTATCGGAAGCACTCTTAAGATTAAAAGATTGTAATTATATCTTTATTGATACAGCAGGTTCTAGCCAGTATGATGTTGACAAAATTGAACTTATAAATGAATATCAAAAAAGGGTAGAAGAGTTACCTATAGAGAAAATTTTAGTACTTCCTGCTAATGTTAAACATAGTGATTTATTGGAGATTTATAAAAATTATTCAAGACTTTCTATTGATTATCTAACTTTTACAAAATTGGATGAGACAAGAAGTTTTGGGAATCTTATTTCATTTGCACATAAAACAAAAAAATCTATTACATATTTTTCAATTGGACAAAATGTACCAGATGATTTAATTGTTTCAGATTCAACTTTTTTAATAGATTGTTTTATGAATAAACAATGTATTAGGAGATAGAGTTGTTTGATGCAATATCTTCTCAAGCTAGTAAGTTAGTAAATCTTACGAATAGAGTAAAAAAAAACTATTCTAAAACAAAACTTATAACAATAACCTCAGGAAAAGGTGGAGTTGGCAAGTCAACATTTACTGCAAATATGGCATTTCTCCTTTCTCGTAGAGGATTTAACATAGCAGTTTTAGATGCAGATATCGGTTTGGCAAATATGCAGGTTCTATTTGATATAAAACCCCAAAATACTCTTTTTGAATATATTGATGGAACAAAAACTTTAGATGAAGTAATAACAAAAACTATTTACCCAAATGTTCATTTAGTTGCAGGTAGAAGTGGTTATCAATATGCTACAAATAGGAATACTTTCGTATTTTCAAGAATAGTAAAAGATATTATTTCTTTAAATAAATTTGATATTTTACTTGTTGATACTGGTGCTGGATTAAATGAATATGTAAAAGAATTCTTGTCAATTTCTGATAATATTTTAGCAATTACAACCACTGATCCTAGTGCATTAACTGATGTGTATTCTTTAATGAAGATGCTTTCTGTTGATAAGAATAAATTAATGTTAAGTTTTAATCATACAAGAAATTATCAAATAGGTGAAACAATAGCTAATTCTTTGGTAAATCTAGGGAAGAAAAATAGGCTAAATAAAGATTTTATGGTAGAATATGTAGGAAACGTTTCAACTTCTGCAAATATTTCTACAACAGGAAGACTTAGAAAATTGTTTGCAAATGAATTTTCATCAGATGAAACAACAAAACAGTTACACGTAATTATCGATCAGTTATTAAAAAATATTCATTAAGGTTTGTTCTAGGTGCTAAAACTAAGTTCAATTAATTCTATTTTTATTGTTTTAAAAAGTTGTGAATTATGATAATAGAGCGATTCTCACAAACTGTAATAAATAGTGGAATATTTAGATTTTATGTTGCGGCTGGTTTTTTCGCAACGTTAATTTTTTTTACAGTTAATGCAGATTTATTTACTCCAATGGAAATGATTTTAGGTATAATTTTAGTAACGATATGTTTAAAAGGTGTTTGTAATATGATGCTTTCTTTAATCATAAGTCTTTTCAGTCTTGATAATAAAAGAAATGAGTTTGATTTTAAATATAACGAAGAAAAAATTCAAGTTATGTTGAATGAATTAACAGTAAAAGATGTTATAGATGCAAATAGCAAAAGTCAAAAAAAAACTAAATAAGAGGTAAGTTATGGATATATCTTCAATATCGAATTCAATAGGCTCTTTGAGTTTAAATACTAATAATAAGATAGCCCAAACTGATGATAAGTCTTTTCAAAATATGTTGAATGATGCGATTTCAGATGTTAATAATCAGCAAGTAAAAGCTTATGATTCAATGCAAGGAATTTCAACAGGAAAAGTTACTAATTTACAAGAAGCTGTACAAAGAATTGAAGAAGCTGACTTATCAATGAGATTAGCATTAGAAGTAAAAAACAAAGCTTTAAATGCATATAAAGAAATTATGAGAATGCAAGTTTAGTAAAAGGATAAGGTATGGGTTTTTTTGATGGATATAATGTATCAACTTCTGGTATGAGCGCACAAAGAACAAGAATTAATGTTGTAAGTGCAAATATTGCAAATGCTAAAACTACACATACTCTAGAAGGTGGCCCTTATAAAAAACAACAAGTTGTATTTGAAGACATTCTTGTTGCAAGTGGTAAAAAAACTAACACAAATGATATTGAAACTACAAATAACAAAAGTTCAGATATTTCATTAAGAGGTGTTGGTGTTAAATCTATTATTCAATCAGATGCTAAGCCTGTAATGAGGTATGAGCCAGCACATCCTGATGCAGACGAAAAAGGATATGTTGCATATCCAGATATTAATCCTGTTGTTGAGATGGTAGATTTAATAGAGGCAACAAGATCTTATGAAGCAAATTTAGCTTCGTTCAATACTCATAAAAATATTGATTCTAAAACTTTAGAAATATTAAATGGTTAATTAGAATGTCAAATTTAATAAATAATTTACTTCCAAATGAAAAGACTACAACAACAAATACATCAAGTTTAACTACAGATCAAACAGTTAAAGATAAGCCTTCATTATTTGATTCTTTATTATCAAACAATGGAACAACTGAAGAAACAAAAGTAAATACTGAAGCAAAACAAGAAATAAAACCAGATGCTACAACAGTTGTAAATACAAAAGAAGTGAAAGTAGATGAGAATGCAGTAGGTAAGTTAGATACAGAACAATTACCTATAGCAGAAGAAGTAGTAGATAACAAAGAGCAAAAAATTACAGGAACTAGCTCTTTATTAGATAGATTAATATTGGAAGCTAAAAATAGTGCTAAAGAAGTAATTCCTATTGGAAATGAAGAAATTAATAAAACTGATAATAGTCAATTAACAACTGCCGAAACAAAAATAAATACAGAAACAAAAGCAGAAGAATCAGTTGTTATAAATACAGAAATAAAAGCAGAAGAAATAGAAATAAATACAGAAACAAAACCAGAAGAATCAGCTGTTATAAATAGTAAAGAAGTAAAAAAAGATGAAAATACTGTAGATAAATTAAATATAGATCAATCAAAAGTAACAAATGAAGTAGATAATAAGGGACAAGAAGAAACAAGTTCTTTATTAGATAGATTAATTTTAGAAGCTAAAAGTGACGTTAAGCAAGTTAAAACAGAAGAGAGATCAATTACAAATGGCGAAGAAACAAAAGTAGATAATAAAAAATTAATAATAAAAGAAGAAAAGATAGTTGTTATAGATTTACTTGAAGAAATTGATACAAAAGTTGAAAATATAGCAGTTGTAAGTGATGAAGAAACAAAAAAAGCAAATGATATTTTGAATAATAATATTGTGGAAAAAGAAAATACTACAACTTCTTTATTAGATAGCATATCAATTAAAGTTAATGAAAATTTCGTTGAGTCGGGAGTTGAAAATACAGTAGTAGATTCAGATATACAGCTTACTGATAAATCAAAATATGTTGATTTAAATACAAATAATAGCGTTATTTTAACAACTGAAGTTATTCCAGATACTGTTGTTGAGAAATTAGAAAATATTGACGTAAAAAAAGATGTAAAAATATCATTAATGGATCAATTAATTCAAAAGAATAGTGAAAAACTAACCGTAGATAATATAAATGCTGTTAGCGAAGATATTAATGCTCCATTAAAAGATGTTGTTACAAAAGATTTAATATCAAATATATACTTAGGTTCACAGAAAAATAAAATAACTAATCAAAATTTATTTAATCAAAATGAAGCAATTTCTTTATTAAAAGAAGGGAATTCGATACAAGCAGTAAAAACTAGTGCAGAAATGTTAGATTTAGGATTAGAAAGTGTAAGTGTTGACCAAGATATTGAACTTGTAAATATTGACATAAAAAAATCTAATATTGACTTATTGAATAGGAAGAATTTAATTGATAATTTACTTTTCAAAAATGATATTAGAGGTGAAGAAGTAAAAGATTTAATTACAAAATCTGTTGAAGCGAGTAAAGCTCTAATAGATAATACATTAACCGTAGCAGAGGATACAATAGTTAATGTAAACTCACCATTATCTTATAATATACAATCAAGAATAATTGGTGCAAAACAACAAATGTCTGCAATGATGTCAGATATTGCAAAACAGATGTATGAAAATTATAAGCCGCCAGTTACTGCTTTTAAAATAAATTTAAATCCTTTAGATTTGGGTTCTATTGCTATTTTAATGAAAAATGATAAAAATAATGGATTAACAATTAGTATGAATGTTTCAAATAATGTAACATTAGAAACATTAATTGAAAATCAAAATGTATTAAGAAATTCATTGAATAAAACATTTGATGAGAATACAAAATTTAATTTAGATTTTAATTCTTCAAATCAAAATAATAATAATCAATCGTCAAATAATGGACAAGGAAATAATAGACAATTTGAACAACAAATGGATACTAAGTCTATTTTACAACTACAAGAAGAGAATAAAGATAGAGAAGAAAAAGTTATAGATTATATGTAATGGAAGCATTTTTATCTTTACTTAACGAAGAAGTTTTATATCAATTTCTTCTATTACTTGCAAGAATATTATCTTTTGTAGCATTTATGCCAGTTTTTGGACATACTTCAATTAATCCAACTATTAGAATAGCTTTTGCTTTTTATATAACAGTTTTTATTTTTCCATTAGTAGATGTTTCATCAGATATAAATGCAGATAATTTCATATTGAGTTTAATATCTGAAATAACTTTAGGATTAGTTGCTTCAATGCTAATTAATATTATTTTTTCAGCAGTTAAGATTATTGGTGAATTTATTGAATATTCAACTGCTTTATCAATGGCTTCAATGTTTGATCCTTCAACTGGAAGTCAGCAAGGTATAATTGCAAAACTACTTTTTTGGATTGCTTTAATGTTATTTTTTCAAACAGGAATGTATGAAATGACTTTAGTTATTTTAGTTAAAAGTTTTTCAATGATACATTTAGGTAGTTTTGATATTTTTTCTTATAATGGAGTTCAATTGGCAATTGATGAAATAAAAAGAATGTTTGCATTTGCATTTGCATTTGCTTTGCCTCTATTTTTTATTGGATTTATTCTTGATATTTATTATGGTTATGGAACAAAATCTATGCCATCATTCTCTCCATTTGTGGTTACTTTTCAATTAAAATTTGCATTAATATTTATTTTTTTAATCCTTGGTATGGAAATGTTTACAGAAGCATTTGTAGATTATTTTATTTCAAAATTTCAATGATTTAAGGTTTTAATATGGCTGATGACGATAAAACAGAAGAACCTACCGATAAGAAAATAGAAGATGCGAGAAAAGAAGGAAATGTTGCTAAATCAGCAGAGGTTTCCGGTGCAATAGTATTAACTTTTGGAACAATGTATATACTCTTTTTTTCATCATATTCTTTAGTGGAAATTAAAAAATTAATGATGTTTTCTTACAGTTTTATTGGACAGGAATTAGATGGACCATTATATTATGCAATAACTTTTCAAGTAATAATCGCACTTTTAAAAGCTCTAGCTCCTTTGTTTATATTAGTTATACTTTTAGCCTTTATTAGCAATGTTACACAATTTGGTTTTATTACTGTTCCTTTAAAGTTTGATTTACAGAAGTTAGATCCAATAAAAGGCATACAGGGTGTTTTCGGATTTAAAAAATTTATTGAAGCTTTAAAACTATTTGCAAAATTATTTCTAATAATGGCAGTTATGTTTCTCCTTTTTGCTTTAACTTATCAAAAGTTTTTGGCAATGATGAATCAAGAAACATCAGATACAATAGCTACAATGTTTGAGTTAACTGTTTATTTTATTTCGGCAATTCTTTTTATTATTATAATTTTTGCTATAATAGATTTCTATTTTACAAAACATTATTATATGAAATCTTTGATGATGAGTAAACAAGAGATTAAAGACGAATTTAAAAATATGGAGGGAGATCCTCAAGTAAAAGGGCGTATAAGAAGAATTCAAATGCAAATGGCGCAAAAGCGTATGATGAGTTCTGTCCCTGATGCGGATGTTATTATAACAAATCCTACCCATTATGCTGTAGCTTTAAAATATAATAATAAAGTGGATTCTGCACCTAAAATAGTAGCTAAAGGGATTGATTTCTTAGCAATAAAAATAAGAGATATTGCGAAAGAAAATAGAATTCCAATTATAGAAAATCCAGCACTTGCTAGGTCTTTATTTGATCAAATTGATGTAGATAGAGAGATTCCAAGTGAATTTTATAAGGCTATGGCGGAAATATTTTCTTATGTTTATGAATTAAAAAAGAAAAGGTAAAAATTGAAATTATTAATAATTATGTTTTTAATGTTAAATATTTTGTATGCAAAAAAAGATTTTTATTATGGATTTATTGATTCTTCAGGAAGTCAAATATCAGAACAAAGAAAACAGTCAATTACTGATGGATTTGATATTCTACAAAATGCAAGACTACTAGCAAAAGATGGGAAAATTGATGATGCATATGCTCAAGTACAAGATTTTAAAGATAAAAACAAAGTTAATATTTTAATATCAGATACAATGCTTTTATATGCAGATTTAGCTTTAAAAAAACAATCGAAAAGGTTAATATTAGAAGCTTCAACTGAGTTGGAGTCAGCAATTAATTCATCAAAAATTAATCAATATGATTTAGCTAAAGCATATATGGTTTTAGTTGAATTAAAATTAGAAATAAATAAAATTGAAGATGCTAAATATTTTGCACAAATTATAATAGATAATTTTGATGATGAATTAACAAAAACCTATGGAAAAATATCTTTATCAAAAGTTTATAAATATCAAAAAGATTATCCAAGATCTATTAAATATTTATATGAGATATTAACTGTAACAAAAGATAAAATGGTTGCTACTGTAGTTGCAGATGAATTATTTGATATTTATATTTTAGATGAGAAATATGATAAAGCGAATGAATTAATAACTCAAGTTTTAAAAACAAATATAGAATTCTATACAGAAGATTCGTATCTTGCGAATAAAAAAATCAATAGATTAATTAAAGCTGGTATGCCTGAACATGCTGCTGAAATATTAAAAGAGTTATTAAAAAGAACAACAAAAGAAGAGGTAATAGAAGATTTTAAATTTAAATTAGCAAATACATATATGATTATGTATGATAGAACAAATTATTATTTAGAAAAAGCAAAAGAGTTATATAAAGATATTATAAACGATTTTCCTCAAGGGATTCATGCAAAAGATTCAAAAATGTATATTGATGAAATTTTGATGAGACAAGGATTTTTAAGTCCACCTGTCGTATCTGCAAAATATCAAGATAATGAAGCAATGCAACAAAAAGCTCTTTTACAAGAACTTATGAATGATAAAAATGATAAAAAATATGACCTTATATTAAAAGCAGAAAAAGTTTACAGTAAAATTTCAACTGAAATTGTAAAAAGATTTGGATATGCAAGTATTGCTGAAATTTATGATGAAATAAATATTGAATTAATAAAAGATTATTTAGTTCAAGGAAAATGCACAGAGTTAAGTGAAATTTTACAGACATCAAGAAGTGAAACTCTAACTAAATTAATCGAAGATGAAACTATTAAATTTTCATTTTTTGAGTGTATGGTTGAATCTCCATATGAAAGAGCTTATTTACAAATAAAAGAAACTTTTAATAAAACTAGAGATGCTAATATATATTTATATTTAGAAAAAATGGCTTTTAATCTTGGTCTTATTGATGAAGCTTTAGACTTTTCTGCAAAAGTAGATATGGTTGATGATAAAAATGTTTTAGCAAATGAATTTTTATATAGGTATCAAATATTAAAACAAAAAGAAGATAGTGTAGGATTAGAAAAGTTTTTTTCATATACAAATTTAAATCCAAATTTTATTAGAATAAATGACAATAATCCAATAATAATTGATTTTTATCATGATTATTATCTAGATTTATTAAAAAATAATAATATATCATTGGCAAATGAAATATTAAATAAACTCTATGTGAAACAAAAAGAATTAAAAGCTTATATATATTCTCCATTCGTTGAAACTGAGTTATCAAGAATTGCAAAGGATGCAAATAATAATCAAAAATCAGTTGATTTATTACTTGAATCTTTACAAAATACAAGAAAAATTAAACCTAATGATGAAGTAAAAATTTATTATGACGTTTTAAATTTATACGAAGTACTAGGAAATAAAATAAAAAAAGAAGAATATATTTCAAAATGTAAACAAGTAAAAGATAGTGTTGATAGTTTGTATAAAAAAATGTGCGATGAGATGTAATGGATATTGAAGATATACTAAATAAAATAGACTCAACAAATCTTTCCATTCCTTTTGGAAGAATAAAAAATATTTCATCTACTACACTTACTGCAACTGGATTAGAAGTTGCTGTTGGAGATATAGTAAAAATTGAATCAGTTCAACATTTATATACTGTTTTAGGAATGGTTGCTTCAATTGATGCAAAATCTTTTACAATAGTTCCTTTTTCATTTATTGAAGGATTTAGAATCCATGATAAAGTTTATATACAAAAAGATGGATTAACGGTTAAATGTGGTTATGGCCTATTAGGAAGAGTTATAAATGCTTTGGGTGAGCCAATTGATAGCAAAGGTAAAATTACAGATTTAGAAGAAAATGCACCAATAAATAAGCTTTCTATGCCTGCTCTTGAACGAGGAATTATTGATCAAAAATTTGCAACAGGTGTAAAAGCAATAGATTCTATGTTAACAAGTGGAAAAGGTCAAAAAGTTGGTATTTTTGCTGGGTCTGGTGTAGGAAAATCAACACTTATGGGAATGATTGTAAGAGGTTGTGAAGCACAAATTAAAATCGTTGCTTTAATTGGAGAAAGAGGGCGGGAAATACCTGAATTTATCCATTATAATTTAGATAATAATTTGGAAAATACAGTAATAATTGCAGCAACTTCCGATGAATCTGCACTTATGAGAAAATATGGAGCCTTCACTGCAATGGCAATTGCAGAATTTTTTAGAGATAAAGGACATGATGTTTTATTGATGATGGATTCAGTTACAAGATTTGCAATGGCACAAAGAGAAATAGGATTAAGTACAGGTGAGCCACCTGTAAGTAGAGGTTATCCACCTTCTGTATTTGCACTACTGCCCCAATTAATGGAGCGAGCAGGAAATAATAAAAAAGGCTCAATTACTGCATTTTTTACAGTTTTAGTTGATGGTGATGATATGAATGATCCAATTGCTGATCAAAGTAGATCAATTTTAGATGGACATATAGTACTAACAAGAGAGTTAACAGAACAAGGATTTTATCCTCCTATAAATCTTTTGAAATCGGCTTCGAGAGTTATGGATAAGGTCGTGAACAAAGAGCATTATAATGATTTTTTAAAGTTAAAAAGAGTATTATCATTAATAAAAGAGAATGAAGTGTTGGTTAGAGTTGGTGCTTATAAAACTGGTATGGATCCAGAACTTGACAATGCAATGGCAAAAAAAGAACAAATAAGAGAATTTCTAACTCAAGATACTCAAAAAATTTTTGAATTTAATGAGATTATAGCAATGTTTAGAAAGGTTTTACAATGATAAATCAAACAGAACAAATGACATATAGATTGAGCCTTTTAGATGCTCAATATCAAAAAAATACTTATCAAATGAGTACGAAAAATTCACTTCAGCAGGGAAGTGATGACTCTATGCTTTACTCTAGATTAATTTCTGTTGACGATAAAATAAGAACATATGAGGGACTGAAAATCCAAGTTGAGAGAACAAACATTCAAAATAATGCAGCTGATTCTAGTATGAGTGAGGTAAAGAAAATTTTAGAATCTATAAAATCAGAATTAATAAAAGCAAATACAGCAACAACTTCTAGTGAAGGAATGTCTGCAATTGCATCAAATATTTCTGGATTAAAAGAAAATCTTTTCCAATTAGCGAATACCCAAGTTGAGGGTGAGTATGTTTTTGCAGGTTCAGACTCTTCTGTGAAACCTTTTGAAAAAGATGTAAATGGAAAAGTTACATATGTTGGAAACAATCAGTTGAGAAAAGTTGCGGTTGAAGAAGGTTCTTATAGAGATAGAGGAGTTACTGGATTTGACATGATGATGTATCCATCATCAACTGCCAATAAAGGTGAAACTTTAACTTTTAGTGAAACAGATAGAATTATAGATCAAGATGGTAATGAATGGAAGTTGAACTCTCCTACTAATAACACTTTGACGAAGTATGATTCTCAAGGAAATATAACAGCAGAAACAATTACACCTGTTACAAGTGATGCTCTGACTCCACCTACATTTAGTGCTCTTATGCCAAATGTTGATGGTACAAAATTTGAAGCTAAAACAAACATCTTTAATCTTATGGATGATACTTTAAATGCATTAAATAAAGTTGATAGTGTTGGTAATCCTATTTCTGATGATTTAGCACGAACACTAATAGGTAAAAATCAATCGCAGATGGATAAAGCTTATGATGGAGTTAATGTAGCTCATGCACAACTTGGAGGTAGAAATAAGGTATTTGAAATATCTCTTGAGAGAGTTTCTTCTAAATTAACACAGTATGATGTTTTATCTCAACAACTTGGTTCTGCTGATTTATCAAAAGTTGCAATGGAAGCAAAAGCTTTAGAACTTACATATACAGCACTTTATTCTACTATCAATAAAACGAATACATTGTCGCTAGTTAATTTTTTAAATTAACTAGCTAAATATAATTAATATATGAATATAAAAAAGATATTTTCAAAAGATTTAATAGTTGTTGCACTATTTGTTTCAATACTATTAATTATAATAGTACCTTTACCAAAAGGAATCTTAGATTTTTTCTTGGTAATTTCTTTATCTATTTCTGTACTTATTTTGTTAATATCTTTGTATATTCAAAAACCTTCTGATTTAACAACATTCCCTACACTTATTTTAATATTTGCACTTTTTAGATTATCTTTAAATATTGCAACAACAAGATCAATTTTAAGTGAAGGTCACAATGGTCCTGATGCAGTAAGTTCAATTATCTCAGCTTTTGGTGAATTTGTTGTTGGTGGAAATATGGTTATTGGTATTATTATATTTATTATATTAGTACTTATTAATTTTATGGTTGTAACAAAAGGTGCTACAAGGGTTGCCGAAGTAACTGCAAGATTTACACTTGATTCTATGCCTGGTAAACAAATGGCAATTGATGCGGATTTAAATGCTGGTTTTATTGATGATAAAGAAGCACAAGCAAGAAGAAAAACTTTAATTTCTGAAGCAAACTTTTATGGAGCTATGGATGGATCTTCAAAGTTTGTAAAAGGTGATGCTGTTGCTGGTATTATTATTACAATAGTGAATTTAATTGGTGGTATTTTAATAGGACTTTTTCAGCATGATATGACTATTTCAGAAGCTGGTGAAATATATACAATTTTAACAATTGGAGATGGATTAGTAGCTCAAATCCCAGCTCTAATTTTATCAACAGCAACAGCAATTATTATTACTCGTTCAAATATGGACGAAGAAAATTTTGCGAGTCAAGCTATCTCTCAATTGGTTAAAGATAGTAGATCTTTAATTTTACTAGGAATTGGTTTAGTATTATTTGGTTTTATTCCAGGTTTCCCAACAGGTATTTTGATGATTATGGGTGGATTAATGGTGTTTATTGGTTATGTAATAAGCATGATAAATGACAAACAAGATAATTCAATAACAAGATTTTTTAAACCACAAGTTGTTAAAGCAAAAGTTGATGAAGATGTAAATGTTTTAAAAGATAGAAAGAAAAGTTTGGCTGTTGCAGATGAATCTCAAACTATTGAGAATATAATGAAATTAGAAGTTTTAGAGTTAAAACTTGGAATTAGATTATTACAATTAGTTCAAGGAAATTCTGAATTACTTGATAAAATTAAAGCTATTAGAAAAACAATCGCAAGTGAATTAGGTTTTGTAATTCCACAAATTAGAATTTCAGATGATGCAAATTTATCACCAAATGAATATCAATTATATTTAAAAAGAATACCGATTGTTAAAGGAAAAGTTGAGGTTGATAAACTTCTTGCAATGGGTGGACTTTCAAATGAAAAATTAGTTGGTTTAAAAGTAAAAGAACCAGTATTTAATCTTGATGCTACGTGGATAGTAGCAGACTTAAAAGAAGAAGCATTAATGAAAGGATTTACAGTTGTTGATGCACCAACGATTATTTCAACACATATCTCTGAGATTATTAAAAAACATGCTGAAGATATTATTACAAGACAAGATATTGTTGATATTGTTGATAGAATAAAAAAAGATTTCCCAATTGTAATAGATGAAGCTATGAAAGTAACTTCTTATGGTTCTTTATTAAAAGTATGTAAAGATTTATTACATGAAAAAATTCCAATTGTTGATATGTTAACAATTATTGAAGCAGTAGCTGATATTGCAGAGTTTACAAAAGCACCAGAAATTCTACTTGAACATGTAAGAGCTAAACTTTATCGACTTATTACTCAAAAATTTAAAGATACAGATGGTGTTTTACATATTATTACAATTAAACCAGATCTTGAACAGCAGTTTATTGGAAAACTTCAAGAACATCATGGAGTTTCTCAGCTTATGATTTCGATTGCCGAAATTAATAATCTTGTTACTAAAACAAAAAAACTTTTAGATGAGGTTGAAGCTAAAGGTTTTTCTAAAATAACAATGGTTGTGGACCCCGTTTTAAGAAAAAGAATATCAGAAATTTATGAGAAATTTGGTCTTCAAGTTTCTGTGTTGTCTCATGCAGAACTTGATTCAAAAGCAAATTTTGCAATAGAGGGAACTTTAGAATTCTAAAATATAAGGAAAATATGTGAGAATATTAGGAATTTGTTTATTAATAATTTCTTCAATATTTGCAAATGAATATTATGCAAAGTTAGAACCAATTGATAGTTTTCAAGTAAAATCAGCAGTGTCTGGAAAAGTAATATATTCTAACTCTAAAATAGAAGGATTTCAAGCTAATAATTCAACTATTATTGAAATAGATTCTTTAGTGAATAAAGTAGAATTAGAGCAATCAAAAAATAAATTAAAGTTTATAGATGAGATGTTAGAAATAGAAAGAAATAATTATAAAAGATTAAATCAAGTTACATCTAAATCAGAGTTTGAAAAAGATACTCAAAAATTAAAAGTTATTAATTTAGAATCTTCAAAAGCTGATATGATAATAAAAATTGAGAGTTTAAAAGATACTATTTCTAATAAAAAATTAATAGAAAAATCAAATTATATTTTTAATATTGCTGTAAAAGATGGGGATTATGTAAGTCCTGGGACTTTACTTTATGAATCAAAAGATTTATCAAAAGGAAAGTTAGAGATTTTTGTTCCAATTGCACAAATAGAAGAGATTAAAAACAAAGAAATTTTTCTTGATGGTGTAAAAAATAATGTAAAAATATCAAAAATTTATGATGTTGCGGATGCCACAAATATCTCTGCATATAAAGTAGAATTGATAATAGAAGATGTAAAAATATTTTCAAGGTTGGTAAAAATTGAATTCAAATAATAAAGTAGCGTGTCCAATGGATTGTTATGACGCATGTCAGGGACAATTAATAGATGAAAATATAAAAGGTTCAAAAGAACATAAAACTACAAATGGAAAACTTTGTGTTAATTTTGCAAATTTATTAAAAGAAGAAAATATCAAAAGTGCAAGTTTTCAAGGTCAAAATATCTCTTTAGATGAATCTTTAACTATTTTAGTAGATAAACTAAAAACAACATCACCAGAAAAAACACTTTTTTATAAAGGAAGTGGAAATTTAGGTGTTATGCAAAATTCAACTAAAAACTTTTTTACTTTATATGGTTCAACTCTTACACGTGGAAGTTTATGTGATGGTGGTGGTGGAGCTGGAATTGAAGCTGGACGAAAAAATGTAATTAACCCACCAATTCAGAAATTAATTGATGCAGATATTATTATTGTATGGGGAAGAAATTTTACAGTTACATCATCACATATGTACAATCTTGTAAAAGATAAAACATTTATTACTATTGATCCTATAAAAACAGATATTGCAAAAAAATCAAAAATACATATGCAAATAAATCCAAAAACTGATTATGAATTAGCTCTATTATTTACAAGATTTGCCCATATGCAAGACTTAGAAGATAAAGAATTTATAGAAGAATTTGGAAGTGGAGCAGATTGGTTTTTTGATATATCAAGAAATAAACCAGTTGTATCTTATGAAACAACAACTGGAATACCTCTTTCATTAGTGAATGAATTTTTTGATTTAATTGAAAATAAAAAAGTAGCTATTGTTTTAGGTCTTGGGGTTCAAAAATATTTTGAAGGTGCACAAATAACTAGATGTATAGACTCTTTTGCAGCTTTTATGGGTTTTCATAAAAAAGATGCAGGTGGAGTTTGGTATTTAAGTGATTCTGCTTATGGATATAAAAAACAGTTTGAAGTAAAAGGTAAAAATAAAAAAGTATCAATTCCAAAAGTCGATTTTGGCTCTTACGATTTAGTTTTTATTCAAGGTGCAAATCCAGCAGTTTCTGCTCCAAATACAAAAAAAGTAATTGAAGGTTTGAAAAAATCTTTTGTAGTTTATTTTGGAACTACAGCAAATGATACTTGTGAATATGCCGATTTAATTATTCCATCAACTTCATTTTTAGCTAAAAAAGATGTTAGATTATCTTATGGACATGAGTTAAAAGCTATTTCTAAAATAGTAAAAGAAAAACATGACAATAGTATTAGTGAATATGATTTGGCTAATTATTTATTAAAAGAGTTTGGTTTTGATAAATTAAAAGATGAAGATGAAATAATTTCATATTATGAAAATACAAAACCAGTTTTAGAAGATTTTGAAGTTTTTGAATTTATAGAAGAACTTGATATTGAGCCACTTTATAAAGAGAAAACAGCTGATAATTTTTATTTAATTACTGCAAAAAACAAGAACTCTTTAAACTCTCAATTCGCGTGTGATGATTTTGTATATTTAAACTCAAATACAAATTTTAAAGAAAATGATGAAGTTCTTATCTCTTCAAAAAATGGAAGTGCAAAGTTTATTGTAAAAATTAATGATGATATAAAAAAAGATTGTGCTTTCTTTTTTGCTGGAAACAAAAATGTAAATTATTTAACACCAGCTTCTGAAGATGAAAGTTCATTTTCTGCAATGTATCAAGAGGTTTTAGTAGAAATTGAATTATCGTAAACTTTTTTCTGAACATAAAATAATAAGGGATTTATCCCTTGTTCAATTTATTGCATATTTTGGTGCATGGTTTTCAAATGTAGCTATTTATACTATGCTTGTTGATTTTGGTTCAACTGAGTTTGCAATTTCAGTTGTAACTGCAATGCATTTTTTACCAGCAGTTCTAATTGCTCCTTTTTCTGGAGCGATTATTGATAGAGTAAAAATAAAACCTTTAATGATTACTCTTTTAATCACTGAATTATTAATGACAATTTTATTTTTAACAATCGATAATAAAGAACAAATTGGCTTTTTAATGATTTTAATTTTTATTAGAATGAGTGCTGCTTCAATGTTTTTTTCAACAGAAATGTCACTTCTAGCAAAACTTCTAAATGGTAAACCTCTTCAAATGGCAAATGAAATACACTCAATTATTTGGTCATTTACTTATGCGGTTGGAATGGCAATAAGTGGATTTATAGTGAATTTATATGGAGTTAAAACAGCTTTTATAATTGATGCTACAATTTTTGCTATTGCTTTAATAGTTTTTATTAGAATTGATTTTGTTGTAAAAGCAAGTGTCACAAGTGATAAAATATTTCAGTTAATAAAAGATGGATTTATTTATATTAAAAATGACAAGATTATGCTTCATTTGATTTTTTTACATTCATGTGTTGGATTAACTTCTTTTGATGCTTTGATTACAATATTGGCAAAAAATGAGTACAAATATATTATTTCAGTTCCTTTAGCAATTGGTATTTCAAATGCAGTTAGAGCAGTTGCTTTAATGTTTGGACCCTTATTACTTTCAAAATATGTTACAAAACAGAACTTACACTATTTATTAATTTTTCAAGGAATTGCGATAATTTTATGGGGATTAATGCAAGATAATTTTTATGTTTCATTAATAGCTTTATTTATTGTTGGGCTTAGTACAACGACTTTATGGTCATTTACCTATGCTTTATTACAAGATAAATGTGATGAAAAATATATTGGTAGAGTAATATCTTATAATGATATGTTCTTTATGGTTTCTTGTATTACAACTACATTATTTATTGGATTAATGGCAAGTTTAACTTCAGTTGATATAATTACTATTCTTTTAGGAGTAGGGTTTTTAGGCTTTGCTTTTTACTATACAAGGATTTTAAAATGG
>Ga0074195_1001050_pt1 | contig 43257 bp, 43 predicted proteins | sample EPASupsiteHSE623_FD_64525 | JGI IMG/M metagenome (GOLD analysis project Ga0074195, IMG submission 64525) | Bioremediated contaminated groundwater from EPA Superfund site, New Mexico - Sample HSE6-23 | ecosystem: Environmental > Aquatic > Deep subsurface > Groundwater > Contaminated ...
ATTAACAAAACATTCAATGGTGATGCGTGAGGGTCTTGCTGGTAGTGCTTGATTATGATTCATATATCCATTATTTTCCTATTGGATTGTCTTATATTGCAGCAGTTTTAAAAAAAGATGGGTATGATGTTGAGATCTATAATCAAAATCTTCATCATTATCCCGAAAGCCATCTGAAAAAATATCTTAACGATAACAGATTCGATGTTGTTGGATTAAGTTTTATTGCTGGTTATTATGAGTACAGAAAGGCGTTGCGTATTTCTAAAATCATAAATGAATCGGATAGAAGACCATTTTATATTATAGGTGGTCATGGCCCTACACCTGAACCTGAATTTTTTTTACGCAAGACAAGCGCGGATGCTGTGGTGATGGGGGAAGGCGAAGAGACTATTATTGAGTTACTAAATGCGGTAAAAGACAATATACCTTTAAAGAACATTAAGGGTATAGCCTTCAACGAGAATGGGAAATGCATCATAAATGAAAGACGGCCATTAATCGAAGATCTGGATAGTATACCCTTTCCTGCTTATGAACTCCTTCCAATGGAATATTATCGTTTATTGCGTATGCCGAATTGTACAAACAGTGATTTTGTTATACCAATGATTTCGGGCAGGGGATGCACTTTTGAGTGTAATTTTTGCTACAGGATGGACACTGGATTCAGGCCGAGGAGCAACGAGGGAATTATTGAGGAAATTAAACTGTTAAAGAAAGATTACGGAGCCACATATATTGCATTTGGCGACGAGCTTCTCATGTCTTCAAAACAAAGGACTATAGGCCTCTGTGAGGATTTTATTAAGCATGGATTAAATATACGATGGGAATGCAACGGCAGACTTAACTATGCAAAAAAAGATGTACTTTCACTTATGAAAAAAGCTGGTTGTACATTCATTAACTATGGAATTGAAGCTTTTGATGATAATATTTTAAAAAACATGAACAAGGTTCTAACGACAAAGCAAATCAAAACAGGTGTCGAGGAAACGTTGGATGAAGGGATAAGCCCTGGATTAAACATAATATTCGGTAATATAGGTGAGAATAGAGAGACATTGATGAAAGGGGTTGAATTCCTTCTTAAGTATGACGACGGTGCACAGATGAGAACAATCAGGCCAGTTACACCCTATCCCGGCTCTCCCCTTTATTACTATGCTATTGAAAAAGGCTTCTTAAAAGACTGTGAAGATTTTTATGAAAATAAGCATATGAACTCAGACCTTATGGCGATTAATTTTACAGATATGACGGACGATGAGTTCTATCATTGTCTTTTCGAAGCGAATTCGATCCTGATAAAAAATTATTTTGAGAAAAAAAAGGCCTCATATATTAGACAAATGGACAAACTCTACCATAATAAAGATAAGACTTTCAGGGGATTTAGACAAATATGAAGAAGTCAAAACGAAAAATTTGCGTAGTTACTGGTACTCGGTCCGAATACGGGTTATTGTTTTGGCTCATGAAGGGGATTGAAGCGGAAATAGGACTTGAGCTTCAGGTGGTTGTCACAGGGATGCATCTTTCTCCTGAATTTGGACTTACCTATAGGGCAATAGAAGAGGATGGTTTTAATATCAGCGAAAAAGTTGAAATGCTCCTTTCCAGCGATAGCCCGGTAGGTATTGCAAAGTCAATAGGCGTTGGTGTAATAGGTTTTGCCGATGCTCTATCCCGATTGAAACCAAATCTAATTGTTGTTCTCGGGGACAGGTTTGAGATACTTGCAGCTGTCACGGCTGCCCTTGTTGCCAGAATACCTGTTGCTCATATTGCAGGTGGTGATACGACTGAAGGTGCCTACGATGAGTCTATACGACATGGCATTACGAAAATGGCACACCTTCATTTTGTCACAAATGAAGATTCTGCAAAGAGAGTAAGGCAGCTTGGTGAAAACCCAGATCACATATATATTGTAGGCAACCCTGGGCTTGATTATATAAAAAGGATGACCCTTTTTACTCGTAAGGAGCTTGAGGAAAAGTTAAGATTTAAATTTAGATCAAAGAACCTTCTCATTACCTTTCACCCCGTCACACTGGGCAATAGACCATCTTTTATCCAGTTTCAAGCGCTTCTTGATGCCTTGGACTGCCTGGGAGACGACGTTGGCCTCATATTTACGAAACCCAATGCCGATAATGAGGGTCGTGTCCTGAATGTTATGATAGACAGTTTTATCTCTTCCCATCCAAATGCCAGGGCATATGTGTCGCTGGGACAGGCCATTTATCTCAGTACTATGGCTCAGACAGATGTGGTTTTGGGCAACTCGTCAAGTGGTCTCTATGAAGCGCCTTCATTTAAGAAACCAACAATTAATGTTGGAGATCGCCAAAAAGGGCGTATCCGTGCCTCTTCGGTTATTGATTGTGAACCTGAAAAAGATGCAATATTTAATGCCATCAAAGAAGCCTATATTATTAATTGTTCAAACACAGTCAATCCCTATGGGGATGGTGATAGTTCATCTCGTATAATAACAATATTGAAGTCAATACCAGACTTGGCAGAGCTATTAAGGAAACATTTTTATGACCTATAGCCCGTTTTGACTTTAAAAGCGCTGTCAGATGAAATATAGAAAGACATATATTATTGCGGAAGCTGGTGTGAATCATAACGGTTCCCTTGAGCAGGCGAAGAAAATGATAGACGTGGCGGCGTCGGCTGGTGCAGATGCGGTTAAGTTCCAGTCTTTTTTGGCAGATAGAATTGTTAGCACCGGAGCTCCAAAGGCAGAATACCAAAAGAAAACAACCAATCCAACAGAGTCGCAATATGAGATGATAAAAAAGCTTGAACTGGATGAAGCCTCTCATGGGGAGCTTGTTCAGTATTGCAGGAAGAAAATGATTCAGTTTATCTCAACACCATTTGATTTGGAGAGCCTCAATATGCTTATGGGTACTTTCCATCTTTCAAAAGTGAAAATTTCCTCCGGGGATATTACTAATGCACCGCTTCTTTTTAAGACAGCAAAGTGGAAAAAACCGGTCATACTCTCGACTGGCATGAGTTCTTTATCCGATATCGAAACGGCATTAGGTATCCTTGCTTTAGGCTATATCGGAGGCCATAGAAAACCGTCGCGCGCAGCATTTAGTCATGCCTATTATTCTGATAAGGGTCAGCAAGCCCTCAAAAAAATGGTTATTCTGCTTCATTGCACTACTGAATACCCCACTCCTTTTGAAGATGTTAATCTAAAGGCTATGGATATCATGCGCTCAGCTTTCGGTCTTCCTGTAGGCTATTCCGATCATACAAAAGGTATTGCAATCGCCATTGCCGCTGTTGTTCTGGGAGCTGAGGTTATTGAGAAGCATTTTACCTTGGACAGAAATCTTCCTGGTCCGGACCATGGAATCTCCCTGGAACCTGATGAGTTGAAAGCCATGGTGGAATCGATTCGACACGTTGAGCAGGCGCTGGGAACTATGAGAAAGATGCCTACACCGTCAGAGATGAAGAACAAGGAAGTGGTTCAAAAAAGTGTTGTGGCAGCAATACACATCCGGAAAGGGGAGTATTTTGCTGAAGAAAATGTTACGGTCAAGCGTCCCGGTACAGGTCTCTCCCCGATATTTTACTGGGATATATTGGGAAAGCTGGCAGATAAGGATTATGAAACTGACGATATGATCTTTTTATGAATCTACCATTAATTATTCTTGGCGCCGGAGGTCATGCTAGGGTTCTTCTGGAAGCGCTTCGTGGTGCAGGCAGAGAGGTAAAAGGGATAATGACGCCAGAGAAAGAGCTTTGGGGTAAAGATATCTATGGGGCATTGGTTATTGGAGATGATGATTGTATTAATAATTATGACCAAGACGAAATTAATGTTGTCAATGGTATTGGCTCGGTTGGAGACCCTTCGATACGCATAAAGACCTATACCAATATTAAAGAAAAAGGCTTTTCTTTTGCCACGGTGGTACACCCGTCAGCTATTATTTCCAGGGATGTTGTACTCAGTGAAGGCTCACAGGTTATGGCAGGAGCTGTTATCCAGCCAGGCTGTTTCATAGGAGAGAATGTGATTGTGAATACAGGCGCTATTTTGGATCATGACTGCAGGGTTGGGAGTCATGTTCATATAGCTCCAGGTGTGGTTTTATCAGGCGGAGTAGTTGTTGGTGCGAAAACCCATATAGGTACAGGAGCTTGTGTAATCCAGGGAGTAGTCATAGGCGAATCGGTATTGGTTTTTGCAGGTGCGGTTATTGTTCGTGATATCCCTAATGGATCTCGAGTGAGGGGCGTAAACGTGCTGCCAGCAAAACAGAAGAATATATGAGATGATGCTATGGACAGAACAAAACTAAAATCTCTCCTTGTGAAAGGAGATATAACCATAAAGCAAGCCATGCAGAGACTTAATGAAACAGCGGAAAAGATTATCTTCGTTGTAGACAAAGGTAAAAAGCTTGTTGGCACAGTAACTGACGGTGATGTGAGAAGGGGTATCATCAATGGTCTCAAGATAACCAATACAATCGAGAATATCATACATATGCACCCGACTACAGTTATCCGAAACAGAACGGATGAAGAAGGGCATGTAAAAGAAATTATGGTAAGGAACAAGCTTGATCATATACCTGTATTAGATGACGAAGGGCAAGTGGTAGATGTAATTTTCTGGATCGATATTATTAAGGAGAAATCTGATATAAAGCCAACTGTATTAAATGATAACAAGGTGGTTATAATGGCAGGAGGCAAAGGGACTAGGCTTGACCCATTTACAAAAGTACTTCCTAAGCCATTAATGCCTATAGGCAACAAATCCATTATCGAGATAATTATGGAGAGGTTCTTTCAGTTTGGTTTTCACCGGTTTACTTATACCTTGAACTATAAAAAAGAGTACCTGAAGCTTTTTTTAAAAGAAAACCGGTTTCCCTATGATATAGACTGGGTGGAGGAAGAGGACTTCATGGGTACTGCTGGTGGTTTATCGCTTCTTGCGAGGAAAGCTAAGGAGACATTCTTTGTCACGAACTGCGACTCACTTTTGGAGGTTGATTTTAATAAGGTACTTGCCTGGCATGGGGAGCATAAGGCTATTATAACAGTAATCGGCTGTTATAATGAGGTTAAGATTCCCTTCGGTGTTCTTGATATCTCCGACGGTAAATTAGAGAGTATCTCAGAAAAACCGGTCCACGATGTCATCATAAACACCGGTGTCTATGTTATGGAGCCCCGTATCTTTTCTTATATTCCTAAGGATACTAAGATGGATATGAATGAATTGATTGTCAAGGTGATGGAAAAAGAAAAAGTAAGTGTCTATCCTATTTATGGTGGTTGGCTCGATATCGGACAGTGGGAGGAATATAGAGAAACGGTGAAGTATCTGGGTAAGGATTAATGAAGATTCTTATCTGTGGGCTAGGCTCTATAGGCCTCCGTCATGCAAAGATACTCTCTGAATATTTAAAACATGATGTTTACGCGTACCGAAGCACAAAACACCGCGTAACGCATAGACTTAATATTAAGGAAGTATTCTCATGGGATGAAGTAGAGGCTCTCCGACCAGATGTAGCCTATATCACAAATCCCACTTTCCTACATATAAAAACAGCCCTCCAGTGTGCCTCTCTGGGTGCACATCTTTTTATCGAAAAACCGCTTTCACACAGTCTGGAGGATATAGATCTTCTGGAGTTTTCAAGCAGCGAGAAAGGTTTAACCTGCTACGTCGCATACTGTCTGCGTTTTCACCCTGTTATTAAAAAGGTACGTGAGATAATTGAAGAGAAAAATATATACCATGCGCGGATTGTCTGTTCCTCTTTTCTACCCTTCTGGAGACCAGAGGAGGATTATCGTGAAGGTTACTCAGCTTCTTCCAAGGATGGTGGAGGGGTACTCCTCGATCTGTCCCATGAGTTCGACTATGCCTGTTATCTCTTTGGAGAAATCGTTGAAATGACCGGGGTATACGGCAGAGCGAGTGATCTTACTATCGACGCAGAAGACTTTGCCGATGTGTTGCTCACAACCAAGGATTCAATTTCTGTGAATATACACCTGAATTTCAACAGCCTCTTAAACGAGCGGAACCTGGTTATTGACTTTGAAGGGGGATACATTGTTGGCGACCTTATACGGAACAGTGTCGAATTTTCCTACCAGGGTGATGTAAAAAGATATGAGTACCCTCTTAGCAGGGACGATTATTTAAAGGAACAGTCAGAGTATTTTTTAGACAATATCGGTAACCCGTCGATCATAAACAGTTTGGGCGAAGCTAAAACACTTCTTAAACAGATATTAAGGTTTAAACATGCTAAAATCGACTGAGAATAGAATACTTGTTACTGTCGCAGCAAGGGGCGGCTCCAAAGGTGTAAAAAATAAGAACATACGCATGCTCTGCGGAATACCTCTAATTGCACATACAATTATACAAGTAAAGAAATGGGGGAGGGCAGAGAAAATTGTATGTTCAACAGATTCTACTGAAATAGCCTCTATTGCAAAACAGTATGGTGCAGATGTTCCCTTTGCGCGCCCGGCAAAACTCGCCACAGATGAGAGCGGAAAGATGGAAGTTCTGCGTCATGCATTAAAGGCTGTGGAGAAAAAGGACGGAACTATTTACCCGATCATTGTAGACCTTGATGTAACAGCCCCGGTAAGGAAGCTATCTGATATAGATGGTGCTTTACAGCTTTTTTTAAAGAATAGGCCGGATACGGTTTTCAGTGTTGTTCCTTCTCGAAAAAACCCCTATTTCAATATGGTGGAGGTTAATTCTGAAGGTTTTGCCGCGTTGTCAAAAAAGCTTAATTCCTCTATCAAATGCAGACAAAATGCACCCAAAGTCTTTGACATGAATGCTTCAATTTATGTTTATGATAGAAGTTATCTTATTGATGATGCCCACTCTACGCCAATTTCAGACAGATCTTTAGCGTTTGTGATGGATGAGTTGTCTGCTTTCGACATTGACAGTGAGCTTGATTTTCAGTTTATTGAGTTTCTTGTTTCAAGGGGGGTTGTAACGCTATGATTGACTATATGGGAAAATTTAGCCTTACCGGAAAGTATGCTGTTGTGACAGGCGGTGCGGGTTTAATTGGCCGTGAGATTGTGACAGCCTTTTCGCAGGCAGGCGGTAGTGTTGTTGTTGCCGACATAGAAGAAGTAAAAGCTAAAAGCCTGACAGAGGAGCTTACCGGATCTGGCCTTGACGCCCGATACATAAATTTCGACATTACCGGCATGGAGCATTTAGAGGAAAATATTGCCGGGATTTTTGACCAAGTAGGATATATTGACATCTGGATAAATTGTGCTTACCCAAGAACGCCTGACTGGGGAAACAGGGTTGAAGATGTTTCACTGGAATCATGGAGAAGAAATATAGATATGCACCTTAACTCCTATGCCCTCACTTCCAAATATGTGGCTGAAAGAATGAAAACAAGAGGCGGAACAATTATCAATTTTGGCTCCATCTATGGTGTCCTGGGTGGTGATTTCAGTCTCTATGAGGGCATGGAAATGACCATCCCTATGCCCTATGCTGCCATCAAAGGAGGCATAATTAATCTCAGCAGGTATTTGGCATCCTATTTCGGGGAGTATAATATACGAGTCAATTCCATCTGTCCTGGTGGTGTTTTTGATAATCAGGCACATTTATTTGTCGAGAGGTATTCAATGAAGACACCCCTTAAAAGGATGATGCAAGCCGAAGAAGTAGCTTCTGTAGTATTGTTTCTTGCTTCCGATGCGGCCTCCTATATTACAGGGGCGACCATTATGGTTGATGGAGGGTGGAGCGCTGTCTAACATGAGCAGTCCCCTTGCAAAACGTTTCTTTTATAAACTTTCAACAAATTTGGTAGGGTTGGCCATTGGGCTTGTGACCCAGGCTATTATCCCCAGAGGGCTTGGGCCTAAGTTATATGGTGACTTCAATTTTCTTACCGAATTTTTCAATAAAATTATTGGTTTTTTTGAAATGGGGACTTCATCATATTTTTTTACAAAGGTGTCGCAACGACCCAACGATACCCAACTTTTAGGGTTTTATTCCGTTTTTATAGGATTTGTCTCGTTTGCAGTAATTCTTTTTATTATGATTTTCCAGTTGGCTGGAGCGCATTCGATCCTATGGCCAGGCCAGCAGCTCTTTTTTGTTTACATGGCATCGATATTTGCTATCCTAACGTGGATGAGTGGGCTGGTTACTATGATGGCAGATGCATATGCCATCACGGTGCCAGCAGAGAAAGCACGAATATCGCAAAAGATTTTTGGTCTTGTAATCCTGCTTTTTCTTTATTGGTTGAATCAATTAAAATTGACTCAGTTCTTTCTATATAACTATGTAACCCTTCTTATCTTTATATGTTCAATAATTTATATAATAGTAAATAAGGGGTATCTTTCGCGTAAAAGTTTTTTTTTGCTTAAGGGCAAGATGTTGTCCTATAGCAAGGATATTTTCAGCTATTGTCATCCGCTTTTTATTGCTACCCTCGTAGGGAGTGCTGCATCTATACTTGACCGATGGTGGCTCCAGATATTTTCTGGCAGTGAACAGCAAGGTTTTTATGGGTTCGCTCTTCTCACGGGTCTGGCATATACGCTTTTTGCCAATGCCATGCAGCCGCTTATCACAAGAGAGTTTGCAATACATTTTATAAGGAAGGACTACGAACAGATGGCATTTGTTTTCCGGCGTTTTGTGCCACTTTTCTATTCCATCGCAGCATTTTTTTCCTGTTTTGTGGCAATGCAGGCAGAGAAGATAATCTATATCATGGGGGGTGACAAGTTCAATGAGGCCAAGTTTGCTGTAATAGTAATGGCTTTTTTCCCAATCCATCAGGCATACGGCCAGCTAAGTGGTTCAGTCCTTTTTGCGACTGATCAAACTGCCCTCTTAAGAAACATTACTATAGTAACATCAGTGATTGGCGTGCTGGTATCATATATACTTTTAGCACCTGCGGAAAAGCTTGGCTTGCACGCTGGGGCCACAGGTTTGGCAGTTAAGACTGTATTTATCCATTTCATCGGGGTGAATATTCAGTTATATTACAATGCTAAACTGCTCCGGCTCAAATTCTGGAGATACTTCGGGCATCAAATTGTCACAGTAGGTTGTTTCCTTATTCTTGCCTTCTGTGCTACTTCTATAGTTGATATGTTTATGATTTTTTCTAAAAAACAAATCGTTGGCTTTTTAATGGCAGGTATGATTTATACGTTACTATCTGCAGGTATGGTATATATTTTTCCTAAGATATTTGGTCTTACATCTGATGATATGCGTTATATCACGAAAAAAATACAGAAGGCAGTTTCTTGAATTAATGATTTTTAAAGAATTTGTGAATAAATGGAGATTCTGGCTGAGTGCTGACAGATTGGGTCCTGACATGCCATTAACGCATATAAGGCTCTACATCAACACTCCTATGAGGAAACTATGCAAAAAAATGTTTAATAAATTCGGAGATGGCGCTGAATTCAGACCGGGTGCATATGCAATTTGCTGCTCCAAAATATCTATAGGCAATAGGGTTGTTATAAGACCAGGTACAATGTTATTTGCCGACCCGAGAGTAAATGGCGCCGGAATTATAATTGACGACGATGTTTTGATCGGTTCCGGTGCGCACTTATATTGTACAAACCACAGATATGATAATCCAGATAAACCTATTATCGATCAGGGGCACTATGAATCAAAACAGATCCAACTAAAGAGTGGCTGCTGGATAGGCGCGAACGTGGTAATATTGCCGGGCGTGACGGTGGGGCACAATGCTGTTGTCGGCGCCGGGAGTGTTGTAACACGCGACATACCTGACAGTGTTATAGCTGCGGGTAATCCAGCTCAGATAATAAAGAGACTGGTTTGAGTTCAACATACCATCGTCGGTCTGGTTTATTGAAGTTTTCCCAGATTCTATTTCCGTAATATTGTAATATTGTACAAACTATCATAGGTGATGGAAATCATAATTTACGGCAGATTTCTTAACGAGAGATTGTGCCGCAATAGTAATCATTTGCTGATCCAATTTATAAAGAATATGCTGTACCAGCTCCTGGATGGCCAAAGAAGGCTATGGTAGTGATATGGAAAAAGTGATCTATATTTGTTATGATCCCCTGACAGCTCGAATTGAAAGAGACTGGTACATTGATTATCTTATTCAGAAGGGAATTGATGTCGAATACTGGGATTGCTCATTAATTTTTTTCAGCAATGTGGATTTTCCAGATAGATTCAAGAGGGCTTATACCAGAAGGATAAAGGACTACGACCATTTAGAGTCCCTGTTGAAGCAAGAGAGCAACCTCGGTGCTTCATACATCTTACTGGTCATATATGAGTTCAGAGCCTTAAAGCTCTACAGACTGCTTGCCCGTTATAATTGCAGGCTTTATTTCATAAAATGGGCTGTTTTTCCTCATAAGAACAGGTTTGTCAGTAAACTGATGAAACTGCATATGTATCCTGTCAAATATGCCGGAAGAGTACTTGACAAAATATTTATAATGATCACAAAAAAAATTGGTCTCAGAAAACCTTTTGAAAAGATATTTTACGCTGGGGCTGCTGCCTTTCCTGCTAAAGAAGAAGCATTGAGAAGCGTGCCCATAAACATGTGCGATTACGATAATTTCATGCTCTCCAAGAATGCCCCGAATGATCTGCCGGCAGGTTATTATGCTGTCTTTCTAGATGTAAACCTTCCTTTTCATCCCGATCTGCGTTTTGTAAATACTGACTATGTCGATTCCAGTAAGTACTTTGGTTCTCTTAATAGATTTTTCGGGTTCGTCGAAAAAAAATTCGGTGTAGAAGTTATTATTGCCGCCCACCCCAGCTCAAATTATCAGATGGATGCCTTTGATGGCCGAAAGATTATCAAGCATGTTACTTTTGTGCTGGTCAGGGATGCGAAGTTTATTATTTCCCATCACAGCGCATCAATGAACTACGCTGTTTTGAATAAAATACCGATTATCTATATATACACAAGTGAAATGGACAGACTCTACAGCGATAGTGCAATGCCAATAATCAAAGGTTCTGCTGAATTCCTGAATGCGGCGATTTATAACGTAGATGCTGTCGGTAGTGCTGATGAGATTGCTATTAACGGTGTAGACGTAGAACGTTATGATGCCTACAAATACACCTTTTTAACGTCCAGGGAAACCGAAAGCGTACTGTCGAGAGATATTTTTCTGAAGGAGATTACTTCCTGAACAGGGAAAGAAATCCAATAGCTTGAAGTTTGTTATTTATTGTCAAAATCATATATCAAAATTGTTATAGAAGAAAGGCATTGTATCGTGCTTAGAGAAGCCGGAACATTTAGATGAAACGATTAACCTTTGATTCGGATCAGATAAAACTAATTAATAGAATATTTCATGACTTTGAGGCTGATATCTATTCTGAATATCATCCAGAAATTGATACGGAAGAAGTTAAATGGGAAAGGATCAGCGACAGGTATCTTAATCAGGATAGAAAGATAACTCTTCTTGATGTAGGGACAGGCAACGGTTTTGTACCATATGTTACAGGAAAACATCTGAAAGCTGGTGACATTCTTATCTGCTCCGACATTTCTGATAAAATGCTGGCGAAAGCAAATAAGAGACTGAGCGTATATACTCATATCGAGAAGAGATTTATTGCAGCCGATGCACTCCTTATTTCAAAGATGGAAATCGAGGCAGATATTATAACTATGAACTCCGTTTTGCACCATCTGCCTGATTATGAAGAGGTTTTGGAGCATCTTGCCAAAAGGGTCAAGACAGGCGGGCTTTTTATCATCATGCATGAACGGAACCAGAGATTCTGCAGGAACGTACCTTTGCTGATGAGGCAATGTCTCTTTCTGGCTGAGATGAACAGATTGGCCAGAAAGGTTGTAGGAACGGTATTGGTTTCTTTAAAGCTGTATAAAAGGAAGTTTGCCAGGGATGAATTGTACGCTAAAGTAGCTGCGGCTATTAAAGAGCAGGGTATCTCAAACAATCTTTTGAGCACAGAAGAAATAAATGCACTCGTTGACTTCCACGATCCCGACGAAGGCGGAGAAGGATTTGATCCCTTTCTGCTGAAGGAGAGGTTTTTTAAAAATTTTGAAATAGTTGAACTGTTCACTGACATGCATCTAGGCCCATGGATGAGCAGTAAAAAAGACCCATTCAGGAGGATTCTGCTAAAGTTCCTGGAAAATAGATTTCCCTATACAGGTGCTATCTTCGGGCTGATAATGAGGAAGATAGCTGATCCGGTTTCATAGTATGAAAATACTCCTTTTTACAGAAATATATGACTGTGGCGGCGCCGACACCTTTATAATAAATTTGGTCAACCACTGGCCTGACCCTGACGATCAGTTCGTTATAACAGCCAATCCTAATTATCCAGGTCTTGCAATTATAGAGCAATGTCTAAAAAAACCATGCAAAATAATACGACACAAAATGGCCCTCCATTTCAATTTTATCAAGAGCACTGAAAGGTTTGGGGTTATAAGCAAGGTTCTACGTATTCTGTCGCCGATTGTGTTGTTCCGGCATATTTTTTTTATTTACAACATTTTTGCATTTCGAAAAATAATCAATGAAGAGAACCCTGATCGGCTCATGGTCATCAACGGTGGTTATCCAGGCGCAGATTCCTGCCGGGCTGCCGGGATTTCATGGGGTATGTTTAGTGGAAAAACGTATAGTGTTCATAATTTCCATAATTTGGCCAAAGCACCTATCTGGTTTTTTCGTCCACATGAGTATGTCATAGACACGCTGCTGTGCAAATTTACAAAGGTCTTTGTTACCGTGTCCCGTGCATCGGCAGAATCGATGTCCATACGACCGGTTGTCTATCGAAGAAACCAACCCATATTCATCCATAACGGTATTGACCTTAATATTGATCACGATCTATACAGCCACAAGGGTTTGCGGGAAGAACTGAGGATTCCCGAGAGCAGCCCACTCTGTCTTCTCCTTGCTACATATGAACCCAGAAAAGGGCATCATTTTTTGTTCAAGGCATTTAAAATTGTCTTACGAGATATTCCTAATGCTCATCTCCTTGTGTGCGGTTATGGATTCCCGGATGAATTGAAGCAGGTACGTAAATATCTGGATGAGTTTAAACTGAATGAAAATGTCCATCTTATGGATTTCCGTAGCGATATTTCATACTTACTTTTCAACACGGATGTCCTTGTAGTTTCTTCCCAATCCTTCGAGTCATTCGGGTTTACCAGTGTGGAAGCTATGGCGCACAAGGTGCCGGTTGTGGCCACAAACACAGGGGGTGTCCCTGAAGTAGTTAAAAACGGTGAAGGGGGTTTTTGTGTTGATTATCAGGATGCCGACGCCTTTGCTGGTGGCATTATAAAGCTCCTGAAAGACAAAGAGTTAAGGAAGGAACAGGGAGAAAAGGGATTCCAAAGATATAAGAAACACTTCACTGCCGCCAGAATGGCCAGGGAATATGCAGAATTGATCAAGGGTTGAAGGCCAACTTAAATGTCTAATACAGATACGGAATACCGTTTTTTCACGGATGCGGACATGGATCGCATCCGTGAAATAGCTTTTATGATCCCTATCTTTGATGATATGATTGCAAAATATCGGTTTCAAAACGTTCTTGATTATGGATGTGGAAACGGACTTTATGGCATATATCTGAAAGAAAAAACGGGTTGCTGTCTAACAGGGGTGGATGGAAGCGAATATGGGCTTAAACAGGCTGAAGAGCGCGGCTATGATAGAACTATACCTGTTGACGATTTTTGTTCAGAAAGACTACCTATCCAGTTAGAAACCTATGACCTGGTAATGCTCAAAGATGTTCTGGAACATCTATTAGAGCCTTTTTTTGTTCTGGAAGAAGCTGTTAGAATACTTAAAGGTGAAGGTCTATGCTTTATCCATATACCTAATCATTTTCCTATTGCGTATAGGATCAAATTCCTTTTTACAAATCGCATTGACACTCAAAATTATTTTCCTGAATCAAAGGAATGGAATTTGCCTCATATTCGTTTTTTTACCATGCAGGGACTGAAGGAGATGTTTGATAAAGTTGGCCTTACTATAGTGGAAAATTATTCAGACCATTTCACCACCTTTTGTCCCATTGTGTCTCGTCTTCCCTTATCAAGGAAATTTCACAGGTATATGGCCAAACGATACCCTACTCAGTTTTCCTACGGATATACATTTTTATGCAAAAAGAAGGCCTTGTGAAGATCAGAAAACTTCTCTTAATATCCCCGCCGGCTTTTACCTTCAGGGCGCCTCGGGATGTAAACCCACTGCCTCCCATGGGATTGGGCTATCTGGCATCTGTGGCAGAAGGACTTGGTGTGGAAGTAAAAATTCTCGACTGTCTCATGAGAGGATGGGGTCACGAAGAGGAAGTTAATGAACAACTGATCCGCGTTGGGCTGTCGGATAGGGATATAGAAGGCCAAATCAGAGATTTTGAGCCGGACATGGTTGGTATCAACTGTCAGTTCAGCAGACAGTACAAAATATACCACAGCCTTTTTGCATTGGTTAAGAAGATAAATCCGGAGATAATCACTATCGCAGGTGGACCCCACACGACCGTTTGCCCCGAAGAAGTGCTTGGAGATCCTAACTGTGACTTAATCATTTCCGGGGAAGGTGAAGAAGCCTTTAAGGACTTGATTATTGCACTTAATACGGGCAGCGATATCTCTTTCATCGATGGGCTGGGATGGAAGTCTGCGGGGCAACTCCATCTTAACCCAAAACAGAATCTGATTGCCGATCTTGACTCCATAGCCTTTCCTGCATATCATCTCATGGACTTAGACCAATATTTCGGCCTAACAGAATCACATGGTCCACGCCATAAGAAGAGGTTTGCGCCGATCATTACGTCCAGGGGCTGTCCGGCCCAATGTTCTTTCTGCAGTGCCCACAGGGTGTGGGGGCGGAATTACAGGGTCCGGTCAGTCGATAATGTCTTAAAAGAGATGAGAATGTTGAAGGACGTATATGGTATTGAAGAGATCATGTTTGAAGACGACAATGTGACGGCAAATCCGAAGAGGGCAAAGGACCTTTTCCAACGTATGGTGGAGGAGAATTTTAGTTTTGTCTGGGATACCCCCAATGGGGTCGGTGTATGGTCAATGGACACGGAAATGATTGATCTGATAAAAGAATCCGGCTGTGTCAACCTCAATTTTCCTGTAGAGAGCGGTTCGCAACGTGTATTGGCTGATATTATTAAGAAACCTTTAAAGCTTGCAAAAGTAAAGGAATTGATTAACTATTGCAGAAAGATCGGTCTGAATACCGGCATGTTTCTGGTTGTTGGAATGCCTGGAGAGAAAATAGGCGATATCTGGAAATCATTTCATTTTGCCGCGGAGTGCAGGTGCTATAGCCCACATATATCTGTGGCAACACCATATCCAGGCAGTAAACTATTCGATGATTGCATAAAAAATAATTATTTTTCAAGAAGTTTTTCCCTGGATGATCTATTTATAAAGAGTTTTACGATCAAGACCCCTGATTGGGACGAAGATATTCTCAGGCGGACAATCTTTAAGGGATATCTTTTCCTGAAATTAAGTGAAATTATCAGGGATCCTCTGCAATTTCTTAAGTGGGCTCTGAGGAAAATTAAAAAACCTTCCAATTTTATTGGTCAAGTAGAGCGAATTATTTGCAAGAATCGAAATAAAACAAAATATTGATGCAGGAGTAGACCCAACCATCTTGCCTGTATTGTGTATTCATGTACTTTTCAGGACAACATAAAAGTAAACGAGGAGAGGCAGGATCATGATACCGATATCAAGACCATCTATTGGTGATGAAGAATTAGCAGAGGTAAAAAAAGACTGGTTTTATAGCGTAAACATGCTTGGTTTCAGGTATCATATGAACAATATTAATGCAGCCATCGGACTTATTCAGCTCGATAAGCTCCACGATTTTCTCAGCAGAAAAAAAGAGATAGTTGAAAGGTATGACGATGCCTTTAAAGGTATTAACGGCATCGTGCTGTTAAAGAAAGATTATGAACAAACGGCATTCTTCAGTTATATTCTGAGAGTTAAGGAAAATAGGGACGAGTTTATGGAATTTCTTAAAGCAAGGGGGATTGACAGTGGTGTTCATTACATCCCAAATCATTTACAGCCATTTTTTGAGGATGATAAAGTTGTCCTGCCTGTGACGGAAAAAGTATGGCAGGAGATTGTTACATTACCCCTTTACTATGACATGACTGATGACGATGTTCAGACTGTTATTGACGCAGTTTGTGTTTTTTTTGAGTAATTCCGTGATTCAAATTGTTTATGAATTAAATAACGTCAACCATGGTTACCGCTATGCCTAAGGTTAGCGTAATAATCAATTGTTATAACGGCGAAAAGTACCTTCATGAAGCCATTCAAAGCGTATATAATCAGACATTCACGGATTGGGAGATCGTGTTCTGGGATGACGCATCCAGTGACAGCAGTGAGGAGATAGCAAAAAGCTATGATGACAGGCTTAAGTATTTTAAAGGTGAAAAGGCCCTTTCCCTCGGACAGGCAAGGAACAGGGCACTCGAAAAGACGCTGGGGGAATATGTTGCATTTTTGGACCAGGATGATATCTGGCTACCTGACAAACTACAAAAACAAACTGAAATATTAGATAAAAACCAAGATGTTGCTCTGGTTTATACAAATTACTTTAAGCTGAAACCGAACAATAAAAAGTACAAAGGATACAGGAAGGCACAGCCTGAAGGAGATATTTTTGGGAGCTTATTGTACTATTATGCAATCTGCATCTCTACAGTTATGGTGAGAAAAGATGCTCTTCTCCGGCTCGATAGTCTCTTTGACGAAACCATGAATCTGACTGAAGAAACGGATGTTTTTATGCGGGTTCTTTATAACGGAAAAGCCTCATATATACCGGAGCCACTTGCTATCTACCGTATTCATTCGAGTATGAACAGCCTTAAATACATTGGCAAATACCCGGAAGAGGCTGCCCATATGGTTGAAAAGTTCAAAAAACTTGACCCTGTCTTCACGGATCGATACCAAAATGCTCTAAAATATTATGATGCAAAGCTGGGTTATTGGCGTGCCAGAGCGGCGATTGCACAAGGCTCTACTGAGAAGGCCAGGGCATATCTCAGTCCCTATAAAGGAACGGACTACAGATTTTTTATTCTCTATCTGTCGACCTATGTATCCCCCCGGCTCTGGAAAATCATCCATGAGTTGAAGGATAAGCTGGTTTTCGGGGGAGGTTAGATCAGACTTATGACGCCTAATGATAATATTTTTGTTACCGGTGCAACGGGTTTTGTAGGCAGGCACTTGATCGCTTCTCTCCTGAAAGACGGGTTGTCAGTATATGCTTTGAGCCGTGATGATAACAACGGTTTGGATAAGAAGGTTAAGATCGTAAAGGGTGATATTACAGCAAGGATAGACCTGCCGGAAGATATTTCAACGATTTTTCACTGTGCCGGTATCTGGAGCGACAGCGATGCACCATCAGAGAAAGAGCGCATGGAAAGGGTGAATATCGGCGGGACCCAACGGGTTGTGGAAGTGGCCATGAAGAAGCAATGCCGTTTGATTCATCTCGGGACAGCATATGTTGTCGGGCAGGCTGATAAAGACCATATTGATGAAACAGTAGAGTGCCATCCCCGTACGTTTTATGAACAGACCAAATATGAGGCAGAGAAGGTTGTCAGGAGAGGTATTGAACAGGGGTTGAGGGCTCAGGTTCTGAGGCCTACCTTTATTTTTGGCGTAGGGAGAAATGTCGTGGATGATCCCTTTCTCCAACTACTTATTGCCATCAAAACAGGACGTTACAAAAATATCTGTAAAGGCAGGGGAATATACAATATTGTTCATGTTGATGAGGTCGTGCATGCCCTTTGTTGCCTTGACGACGATGCTCTCCCGAATGGCGGTCTTTTTTTTATCAATACCCCTATCAGCTTTCATGATTTGTCCATGATTGTTAAATTTGCCACAAATGGCGGCAAGAGTAAGCCTGGCAGCCTTCCTTACCCCTTAGTCTTTCTTGCGGCAGGGGTGTTTACTCTGATTGCTGCAATTACAGGACGAAGAATGCCCTTAACCTTTTCAAGGCTCAAAACCTTGACCAATGAAAAAGTATTCTCACAGGAACGTTTACTCAAAGTTACGACTTACCGGCTCCTAAGCAGATTGGAAGAACGAATTATACAGGTCTGCCGTGATTATTCAGATAGAGGATTTCTCAATTAAAAATAAAGTCAAAAATTCGCCGAAGCTTATTTTTGTGGGAAACACCTCCTTTTTTATATATAACTACTTGCTCGGGGTAATCAAGGCGTTTAGAGGAGACGGGTTTGAAGTTGTACTGGTTATTCCGGAAGACGAATACAGCCAAACTCTTCGGGAAGAAGGATTTAGATGTATCCCTATAAGAGGCCTTGACAGAAAGGGTGCAAATGGGTTTAGAGACGTAAAGCTGATGCTGGAACTCTATGAAATCTATCAAGCTGAAAAGCCTGATTTGATCTTGCATTACACGATAAAACTTAATGTGTACGGAACATTTGCTGCAAGGTTGGCCAAGGTTCCTTCCGTCTGCACGGTTACAGGCCTTGGATGGTTATTCACGGAAAAAACCCTTGTAACATTAATCGGCGGTTTATTGTATAAAATATTATACAAGATAGCCTTTGCCATAGCCTTAAATGTGGTTTTTCAGAATACAAGTGATCAGGCATTTTTTATTAAGAATAAGTTGGTCAGAAAAGAGAAAGCATCTTTGACTCCCGGGCCGGGTGTGGATACCGGTTATTTTTCCCCTGATTCATGCAAGTGTATAAACAGGGATCAAGGGAACTTTGTTTTTCTCTTATTAGCAAGAATGCTGTGGGATAAGGGTATTGGAGAGCTTGTAGAGGCTGCAAGGATGATAAAGAAGGATTATCCCTCTGTTGAATTCTGGCTTGTAGGACCCACGGACAGGGAAAACAGGGCTGCCATACCTGAAGATGTGATCAGGGCATGGGAAGAGGAGGGCGTTATCAAATATTTTGGAATGTCGAATGATGTCCGCTCTTTTTTATGTGACTGCGACGTGGCTATTCTGCCGTCATACAGAGAGGGCACGGCAAGTTCGCTTATTGAAGCGATGGCTGTGGGGAAGCCCGTCATAACGACAGATGCGGTAGGATGCAGGGATGTAGTTGAAGACGGCAGGAATGGATTTATGGTACCAGTTAAAGATTATCAAGCCTTAGCCCATGCCATTAAACGATATATACTCCTTTCCAGCGAAGAAAAGATTGAAATGGGAAGATATAGCAGGGAAAAAGCCTTGCGTGAATTTGACAAGAAGATTGTCATTGACGTTTACAGAAAAATAATTAATTGTGCAATGGGATCAGCCGGTTGAAGAGGTTTTTTGATGCAGCTCTTTCATCTATAGGGCTGCTTTGTTCAGCTCCTTTATGGCTTATTATTATGTTGAGAATCAAACTGGAGGATGGAGGTCCTATATTCTATCTTCAGGACCGGGTCGGGAAGAACGGCAAAATATTTAAGGTGATAAAATTTCGTTCAATGATCGTGGACGCAGAAAATAAATCAGGGCCGATACAAGCTACAGAGCATGATCCGAGGGTTACAAAAATTGGCAGGATATTGCGAAAAACAGCCATGGATGAGCTTCCACAACTCTTCAATATATGGAAAGGCGATATGAGTTTTGTGGGGCCGAGGGCGCTTAGACCTGAAGAAAGAGAAGTCAGGGGAAGCGAGGTATCGGTCAGGATTGAAAATGTTCCGGGGTATAAAGACAGGCTTGCTGTTATTCCAGGTCTAACTGGACTCGCCCAGGTTTATCTGCCGGCAGATGCCCCGCGACGCCAAAAATTTCGCTATGATGCATTGTATGTAAGAAATCAATCGTTTTGTTTTGATTTAAAGCTTGTGTTCTTGTCTTTCTGGATTACATTTAAAGGAAAATGGGAATCGAGCGGAAAAAAGATATAGTTTAGAGCAATGAAAAATTAAGGACAGTAGATAGAGATGCATAAGAAGATATACGATGTAATAGTTGTTGGAGCAGGTCCTGCCGGGCTTTACGCAGCTCAATTGCTTGCAAAAAAAGGCCTTGAAGCGCTTGTGCTGGAAGCAAAGGATGAAGTTGGGAAAAATGTTATATGCACCGGCATTATCGGTAAAGATAGCTTTGAAAAATTTGGTTTTTCGAACGAACAGGTCATAAGGAGTATTCAGAATGTAAGAATAGATTCTCCTTTTGATACATCCCTTTTTTACAAACATCCTTCGCCATTTGCCTTTGTAGTAGAGAGGCAAAGATTCGATAAATATCTCCTGGAGTCTGCGTTGAAGCAGGGTGTGGAAATAGCGCTGCAATGCAGGGCGGTGGATGCAAGAGTAGACGAAAATGGTGTAAAAATAGAGTGTATAAACGGTGGGGGCGGCGCTGTAAAATACAATGGAAAAACTATGGTTCTTGCAACAGGCGTTGATTATGAATTGAATAAAAAACTTGGGCTTGGATACCCGGTCTCTTTTGTAAAGGCAGCTCAGAGTTATTTGAGATTTAATAAGAACAACGATGTTACTCTAATTATAGGGAATAAATTTGCAAAAGGTGGTTTTGGGTGGATCGTGCCTGTTGGAGACGGCATGGCAAGGGTAGGATTGATAAGTAAGTCAAATCTGAAAACAGGCTTTGAAAATATAATTGAAAGATATTTTTCTGAAGAATTAAATGTGCCGATGCAGATAAAACCTATTGCCCAGGGCATTGTCTCAAAGACATTCAGAGATAGGGTGCTTGTGATTGGCGAGGCAGCCGGTCAGGTAAAGACAACAACAGGCGGAGGGATTTACTTCGGGCTTTTATGCGCTGAAATTGCAGTTGATGTTATTGAAGATGCTTTTAAAGATGATGATTTCAGTGAAAAAAGGTTTTCAACTTATCAAACAAAGTGGAAAATAAAAATAGGTAATGAGATCCGTCTCGGCGCTGTTTCAAGAAATATATGCGGCAGATTGAAAGACAAGCAAATAGAAAAGATATTTAATATTGTTCAGACTGACGGTTTTTTTGATTATATTGCGAAACATGCCGATTTTGACAAGCATGGTAGTTTTTTATTGAATTTTGTGAAGAAACTATCCCGTTTTATCAATGTATTCTAATTTATTGTCTTTGAGCACATAAACGTTTAAGCGTGGGTATTCCTATAAATATGAAAATAATAAATTCACAATATATTAAAAGCGTTGCCGGGTATGAGGATAGAGTGCAGTTGGAACACCCGGAAATATGTTTTATCGGCAGGTCCAATGTAGGCAAATCCTCCATGATAAATAAGCTTATTGCGCAAAAGATTGCCAGGACAAGTTCCACGCCAGGGGCGACAAGGTTGATAAATATCTACCGGATACAATATGAGTTTGATAAAGAGAGGAAATTTGTTATTTTCTCTGATTTCCCGGGGTTCGGTTATGCAAAGGTATCAAAAAAAACATACCAGGGATGGCAGAGCATGATAGAGGGGTATATAAGCAAAAACAGATATATAAAGAGATTAATATGGGTTTACGATGTAAGAAGAGACATAGATGAAATAGACAGCAACGTAATAGAATGGATTGGCCGGACAGGCCTGGATTTTACCATGGCGATTACTAAGATTGATAAAGTAAACAAGAATGATATGTCTGCAAAAAAGAAGTTATTTGAAAATAATTTCGGCGAAGACAGGGTTTTTCTTTTCTCTTCAAAAGATGGATATGGAAGGGATAAATTAATTGATCATATCCGCAGTGTGTTGGATAACGTGCAATATTGATTCGGGCTCAATATTATTTTGTGTAACTGCCGGTTTTTGTTGTAAAAAATTTATTTGTTTTGCTAATATCCCGTTGTAACCAACGGGATATTTTATTATATGCTTATATTGTAATATGTTATCGCAAATTGTTTAAGTCATATATTGATTTAAACATGTAACCTTTTGATTCTATAACCTCTTTTCCGCCATCCAATCTATCAAGGAGTGCTATGATGCCTTTTACGTTATAGCCTTCGCCTTCGGTAATTTCTACCGCTTTCAAAGAAGACCCCCCTGTAGTTACAACATCTTCAAGGATAATCACGTCCATACCTTTTTTCAGGTTTTTTGCTCCCTCAATCCATAGGTTTTTCCCGTGGCCTTTTGGTTCTTTTCGTATAAAAAAACCGGAAAGATTGTCATTCAAACTATAAGAGGCCAGTGTTACAGCACATACCAGCGGATCAGCTCCCACGCTTACACCGCCAACCGCACCTATTCCCGGTATTTCACGCACCATTTTATACATGATCCTGCCTATAAGATACATCCCTTCAGGGTTTAGGGCAGTTTCTCTCGCATCAATATAGTATGTGCTTTTCTTACCGCTTTTCAGAATAAATTCCCCTTCTTCATAAGACAGTTTTTTAAGAATTTCCAGCAATCTCTGTTTATCATCCATAATTATTTATGTCCCCTTATGTATTCAGTTATATCAACAGACAAAACGCCTGTTGCGGAATCGTTTGAAATGCTTAGAACGATTCAAAAGGTTTTATTTTTTTTGAAACAGTTCCATTTGTTCCAAACCCATTCCTAATGGAAAATTCGACGGATAGGAACCGGAGAAACAGGCATCACAAAAGGCATAATCGAATTCGTTTTCATTATCTCCAATTGCCTTCTTGACGCCATCTATGCTGAGATACCCCAGGGTGTCCGACCCCATGAATGAGTTAATCTGATCTGTAGAATGAGAAGACGCAATAAGCTGGCTCCTTGAAGGTGTATCTATGCCGTAAAAACAGGGAAAAGCAGTTGGAGGAGAGCTGACCCTGAAATGAACTTCTTTTGCACCCTGTTGCTGCAACATTTTTACAATCTTGCTCCCTGTTGTTGAGCGCACAATAGAATCATCTACAACCACAACCCTCTTACCTTTAACAGTATCATGCACGGCATTCAACTTCAGTTTTACGCCAAAATGCCTTATAGAATCACGTGGCTCTATAAATGTCCTGCCCACGTAATGATTCCTGATAAGTCCAAGCTCAAAAGGCAAACCCGTTTCCTGTGCGTATCCAATAGCAGCGCCGGCGCCTGAATCAGGGATGGGGATTACCATATCTGCGTCCACATATGTTTCCCTTGCCAGCTCTCTTCCGAGAGCCTTTCTGACTGTATATACAGTTCTACCGAACATATAGCTATCGGGCCTGGCAAAATAAATATATTCAAAAACACAGTGTCTCGGCTTTACCTTTTTAAAAGGCATATATGACTTCATTCCGTCTTGTGTAATATGGAGAACTTCGCCCGGCTCAATTTCTCTGATATATTCTGCCTGCATAAGATCAAAGGCGCAGGTTTCACTTGAAATCACAAATGAATCACCTATTTTCCCGATTACGAGCGGCCTGAACCCATAGGGGTCTCTTGCGGCTATAAGCTCCTTGTCCGTTAAAATCAAAAGTGAGTATGACCCTTCTACCCTGCGAAGAGCGCTGATTAACCTCTCGACAGTAGAATTTTCATGGGAAAGCGCTATGAGATGAACAATGACTTCCGTATCCATTGTAGATTGAAATATGGAGCCATAATTTTGCAGTTCATCCCGGATAACCTTTGCGTTTGTAAGATTTCCATTATGAGCAATAGTAAGACGACCTTTTGCGTATTCAACGGCAAAGGGTTGAGCATTTTGAACGTATGAGGCGCCTGTTGTTGAGTACCTCACGTGTCCGATGGCTCTATTCCCTTTTAATCCTTCAAGCACTTCTTCGTTGAAGATATCTGAGACGAGCCCCATTTCTTTATGTGAATAAAAACCGGAACTATCGGAGCTTACAATACCTGCACTTTCCTGTCCCCGGTGTTGTAATGCGTGGAGACCGAGGTAGGTTATATTTGCCGCTTCACTGTGATTAAATATTCCAAATATGCCGCACATATCTATTTACCTTCTTTTAGCTTTTCAATCTCAGCATTAAAATAGTTGATGATCTCATCATCCATAAGACAGATATTTATCTCTTTCAATGATGTTACATTGTTTTTTGTAAATTCTGCAATCTCATCTATTATAATCCTGGCGCATTGTTCTTTAGGAAAACCAAATATACCGGCGCTTATCGCGGGCATGGAAATTGTTTTAAACCCCTTTTCAGCAGCAAGTATGAGCGTGTTTTTTACGGCGTTTCTTAATTTTTGTTCTTCATTGCCTTCGCCCCATCTTGGACCGACGGCATGGATTACATACTTTGCTTTCAGGCTGCCGCCTGTCGTAATGGCGCAGTTGCCGACCGGAACATAGCTTATCCTGTTGCTTTCCTCCTGAATGATCTGTCCGCCCTTCCTTACTATTGCTCCTGCCACTCCGCCTCCATGCTGAAGCTGTGAGTTTGCAGCGTTAACGATTGCATCCACATCGCTTTGAGTTAAATCACCACTGATAATTCTGACCTTGGTATTATTAAAAACCGATTCTTTTAATGTTTCCATAATCGCCCGGGGATATTTTAGTGAATTTATAACTTCCTTCAAATGAAGACATAAATATTGTAATATAAAAACTCACAATATGGAAAAGAAAAAAGACCAACTTTTAACTCCTGTTATTAACCTGAAAGGAGTCGGTCCAAAGACTGCGGAAATGCTGGAAGGCAAAGGGATTAAAACCATAGAGGATTTGTTCTGGTTTTTACCGCTGAGATATCTGGATAAAAGCGTTATCAAACCGATATGTGAACTGAGAGAGGGCGAAAGGGCTACGGTAGTTGCAAGGGTTATTGCGTCAAGATCGTTGTTTTTCCGTCATTCCCGCAAAAAGGCCTACGAGGCGGTTGTAGATGATGAAACCGGCAGTATTTCCATAAAGTGGTTTCAATGGGCGCGTGAATATTTGAAACAAATTTGTAAAAAAGGGAATTTGTTGATGATATCCGGCGAGGTGTCGAAGTTCGGGGACAGGTACCAGATGGTGCACCCTGAAATCCACATTCTTGGGGATGAAAGCGAAGCAGAGGACCGCAAAACAATAGCTCCTATTTATTCGGAAATAGAAGGATTGAAACAGGGGACATTGAGAGCGCTTGTAAAAAAAGCCTTCGAAGACTATGGGACGCATATAGAAAGTGTTGTTCCGCAAAGTGATGAAGAGGTATACGGACTTGTCCCGATTTATGAAGCCTTTTCAAAAATCCATTTTCCTGATGAAGATTTGTTGAAGAACCAGGCGGCAGAAGGTTCATGGAGACAGGAATATCTCAACCGTCTTATTTTTGAAGAATATTTTCTTTTCCAACTGGCTCTGCTTATAAAAAAAGAGGAGACGAGAAAGGACAGGGGGATAAAATTTAAATCTCATGGCGCGCACTATCGGAAATTTAGAAGTAATTTACCCTTTGAATTGACGGGCGCCCAGGAAAGAGTGATGAATGAGGTTGAGTATGATATGGGTCAGAATATGCCTATGAACAGGCTCCTGCAAGGGGATGTGGGGAGCGGAAAAACAATATGCGCTGTCATGGCTTCGCTGATTGCCGTTGATAACGGTTATCAGGCAGCGCTTATGGCGCCTACTGAAATCCTTGCCGAGCAGCATTATCTGACAATGCATAAGTTCTTTGATGAAATAGGGATATCTCTTGTTTTTTTAAGAGGCAATATGGGCGCTGATAGAAAGCACGTCCTGGAAGGAATAAAAAGCGGAAGAACAAAGGTTATAATAGGAACCCATGCCATCATTCAGAAAGACGTTATTTTTAAAAAGCTTGGATTAGTCATAATAGATGAGCAGCACAGATTCGGCGTTATTCAGAGGAAACTCCTGAGGGAAAAAGGGTCGCAAACCAATGAAACTTTACGCTCTAAAAATGCTGCCCCTGATGTCCTTGTTATGACGGCAACGCCGATTCCAAGGACGCTCTCAATGGTTGTATATGGCGATCTCAATGTTTCCATTATTGATGAAATGCCGAAGAACAGACAGCAGATTCAGACAAAGGTGCTTCAGGATAAAAATAAGGCAACTGCTTATAAAACATTGGAAAATGAATTAAAGAAAAGCCGTCAGGCTTATGTTGTTTACCCTCTGGTCGAGGAATCAGACAAGATTGACCTTTTAAATGCTAAAGAGATGTCAATCCACCTGCAAGAATCTGTTTTTCCGTCGTATCGGGTAGGGCTTCTTCACGGCAGGATGAAGCCGGAAGAAAAAGAAAATGTGATGGCAGGTTTTAAAAAAAGAGAAATTGATGTGCTGGTTTGCACGACTGTCATAGAAGTCGGCATAGATGTGCCTAACGCAACAGTAATTATGATTGAAAATTCCGAACGATTCGGTCTTTCCCAGCTTCATCAATTAAGAGGCAGGGTAGGGAGGGGATCATATCCCTCAAAATGCATCTTAATCACATCTGAAAAAAGGACAGCCCTTGCTGTAAAAAGACTTAAGGTCATGGAAGAGACAATAGACGGGTTTAAGATATCCGAGGAAGATATGAAACTCAGGGGTCCTGGAGACATGCTTGGCGTAAGACAGGCAGGTCTGCCGGATTTCAGGGTAGGTGACATTGTGAGTGATATGGCAATCATGATTCATGCGAGAAAAGTTGCTGAAGAAATAATACTTAAAATGACCGCCCATGATTTGGAAGAAGTTCAACAAAAGGCAAGTAAGCGCTGGAAGGGTATTGCTTGCTTAAGCGATGTAGCATAAAACAGGTCTGAGTAATTACCGGCATTTTGAAAACGCCGGTAATTACCGAAAACCATTCCGAATTTACTAAACTTATTTATTTACCTGCCTGTTCAACAGCTACTGCTACGGCGACTGTTGCACCGACCATCGGATTATTGCCCATACCGAGAAATCCCATCATTTCTACGTGAGCAGGTACAGAGGATGAACCGGCAAATTGCGCGTCGCTATGCATCCTCCCCATAGTGTCCGTCATGCCATAAGAAGCCGGGCCTGCTGCCATGTTGTCGGGATGCAATGTTCTTCCTGTACCTCCTCCTGATGCGACGGAAAAGTATTTTCTGTTTGCCTCATTACATTCTTTCTTATATGTGCCTGCAACGGGATGCTGAAATCTCGTAGGATTAGTGGAATTCCCCGTAATGGAAACATCGACATTTTCATATTGCATGATGGCAACACCTTCACGGACATCATCGGCGCCGTAACATCTCACAGCGGCTTTCTCACCTTTCGAATAGGCCCGGTTTTCTATAATCTCAAGTTTTCCTGAATAGTAATCAAATTTTGTTTTAACGTAAGTGAACCCGTTTATCCGTGAAATAATCTGGGCCGCATCTTTTCCCAGTCCGTTCAATATGACTTTTAACGGCTCCTTTCTCACTTTGTTTGCCGATTTGGCAATACCTATAGCGCCTTCAGCAGCGGCAAAGGATTCGTGTCCTGCCAGAAATGCAAAACATTTTGTATCTTCCCTTAAAAGCATGGCAGCCAGGTTTCCATGTCCCAGGCCCACTTTTCTGTCATCAGCAACTGAACCGGGGATGCAGAATGCCTGTAATCCTTCCCCGATAGTTTCTGCGGCATCTGCTGCTTTTATACAGCCTTTTTTTATTGCCAGGGAGGCGCCAACTACATAGGCCCAGCAAACATTTTCAAAACATATCGGCTGGATTTCCTTGGCAATCTTATACGGGTCTATTCCTTTCTGCTCGCAGATTTGCTTTGCTTCCTCTATCGAATTAATTCCGTATTCATTTAATATTTTATTTATCTGTTCTATTCTTCTTTCATAGTTCTCAAACAATTGCATTTGTATGGCCCTCCTTATTCATGTCTCGGATCAATTAACTTTACTGCCTCGTCAACTCGACCATATTTCCCGGAAGCTTTTTTAATGGCCTCATTAGCATCAGTGCCTTTTGCCACCATCTCCATCATCTTGCCCAGATTTACGAATTCATAGCCGATTATCTCGCTGTTGTCATCCAATGCGATCTTTGTAACATATCCTTCAGCCATTTCCAGATATCTGGGTCCCTTGGCCAATGTGCCATACATAGTGGCAATCTGGCTCCTTAATCCCTTGCCCAGGTCTTCCAGCCCCGCCCCTATTGCAAGGCCGTCTTCCGAAAAGGCGGATTGGCTTCTACCATATACTATTTGCAGAAACAGTTCTCTCATCGCTGTATTGATTGCATCGCATACCAGATCGGTATTCAACGCTTCAAGTATTGTTTTACCCGGCAATATTTCAGCAGACATAGCGGCGGAATGGGTCATACCCGAACAGCCGATTGTTTCTATCAATGCCTCCTGAATAATTCCATTCTTGACATTGAGGCTCAATTTGCAGGCCCCCTGCTGCGGGGCGCACCAGCCTATCCCGTGTGTAAAGGCGCATATATCTTTTATTTCTTTAGCCTGAGTCCATTTGCCTTCCTGTGGTATCGGCGCCGGGCCATGGTTCGCACCCTTCGTAACACAGCACATATTTTGCACTTCCTGCGAGTACATCATAAGGTTTATCCTCCTGCGTTGTTTTGTGTTCCTCTCTGTAGTTTATTATACATTTATCGCTTATTCCATCTTATTTCCACGGTTTAATGTACCTTTTAAAATTGACATGATATACGGAAAGATAAAGATTTGACCCCAACCTGTTTCAATCTGATGATTCCTCGCAGCTTTGCTGCGGGGTAACCACATTCCCTCGCCCCTTGCGGGAGAGGGCAGGGTGAGGGGGCATAATTATGTGGCCTCATTCCTCTGATACCCCGTAGCTCTGCTGCGGGGAGGTTCATTTAGAAATACTTTCGTGTAAAACAGCCTCTATATTCACTTTACGAGAATATTGGAATTTGTTGACACTGTGTCAACGAAAATGTTTTGTGGATATCTCTGCCAGCTTTACAATTCTTTTTAGGTTTATCAAATTTAAAATAATAATGACTGATTCGAGTTATTTTTTATTTAAAAAAATCTCCCGCCTGTATGATCCGTACAGATTTAACCTGCAAAATTTAACTGCATTTTTGAAGTTTACAGAGGTTTTTTAGCGGGGTAAAAATAGTTATATTGACGTGAATAGCTGCCCTAATTTCAGAAACCTGTTTTGAAAGCCAAAGTGTGCAAAACGTTGTCTGTATTGACTTTGCGGAGATTTTAGCAATGGTTCTCACTGTGAGAACCATTTTATCTGACAATGAGTCAGGATTACGGAGAGACGAAGGGAACAGCCTCTCAGTGAGGTTCTTATTATGCAAGCCTAAACATAAAAAATAGCCTCAACGGTTTAGAATGATAGGAAAGATTTGCAAAAGGTGCGGAAAAGTTGGAGAATAAAATGTTCAATTCAACTTTGTAGGTAAGGAAAGCGCATGAAAGTAATGCATTTGGCAGGAGGAGAGATTACCTTTTCACAAATCCGGCATAGAATTTCTAATTGGCAATAGGGAGATATTGAAATATTAGCGATGCCCTCATGTCTTTGTCCAACTACCTCCTTTAGCTTCCTGCACTCAATAAATCCAGTCAATAATTTAGATACTTGCTTTCAAATACAAGTTCAGTACATAGAGTTTAGAGAAAAATTATGAATTACCAATTGAAACACACACAGTAAGCTGAATATTTTTAATATTTTTATTACTGTTTGTTATTCTCCTCCTCCATATATGATCATATTCTCTGAGCCATAAGTTCATCAATACGCAGGATCAAAGCCATTGCCTGACTTTATTACATTCCTGTTATGAAATTTGTTCTTAAGCTGAAGCAGCTTAAAATACACTGCTCCGGTATTTCCATTAAAAAAAGAAATCTAAGGGACCATCTGTGTTCATTTTTCATCCATTTGCCGGGTCTTACATCGCCCCGTCCACCGGCATCAAACCACGTCCCGTTTCATGGGTACCCCGACCCCCCCCACGATGCAAATCTTGACATTTTATGGATATTTTGGGTAAATATGTATAATCTTGAAAAAGGATATAAGGTTATGTGTAAGATAGCAAATATATTTATTCCATTAAGTTGAGAAACTAATCGGGAACCCGTGCGGTTCCCCTTTATGACCGTTACTGCAGTTTCTCCGCCCTAACCATATCATCATGCCTCTTGTGAATCCGGCGCAGATGCCTGCGGCCGGATTTTTATTGCCCTTTGGACTGATATCCGACGGGTAATTAATTACACAGGAGGTTTTATGTCAAATTACACGCAAATGTGGTTCGATCTGGGTCTTGATCTTCAGGCCCATGACGCGCTCCTTTCCATCCTTGGCGGAGCCTATCAGGATATTTTTCTGTCACAGAAAAACCGCCCTGAGGGCATGAAGTACTTCGACTTTGTCATGAGTGAGGTTCACGGCCTTAGGATCAAAGAACTTATGGACGCGAAGGCGCAGGGGCGCAAGGTGGTGGGCTCCTACTGTGTTTTTGTGCCTGAAGAGATGATTCTTGCCATAGACGGTGTTTCTGTAGGACTTTGTGCTGGCGCTGAGTTCAACTTCGAGGGGGCAGAAGAAGTGCTTCCCCGAAATCTCTGTCCCCTTATCAAATCTGCCTTTGGTTTTAAGCGCGGCCTGGTTTGCCCTTATGTAGAGGCAAGCGATATCATCGTAGGCGAAAATACATGCGATGGGAAGAAAAAAGCCTACGAAGTACTCTTGCCCATGGTCAAAGATCTTTATATTATTGATCTCCCGCAAATGAAAAGTGATACCGGCAAAATGCTTCTCACAGAAGAATACCGGAAATTCATAAAAAAACTTGAAGATGTGTCTGGAAGAAAAATCACTGTTGAGACCCTTAAAAAAGGAATAGACCTTACCAACGCAAAACGAAAAGCCGTTAAGCGCCTCGCCGGGCTACGTAAAGCTGATCCTGCTCCCATATCCGGTCTTGACGCACTTCTGATAAATCAGGTCTTCTTTTATGACGATCCTGTACGGTTTACCGCTTCTGTGAGCGCCCTCTGTGATGAGCTTGAAGTGCGTGTGGCAGAAGGCGAGGGTGTGTTTCCAAAAAATACTCCTCGCCTACTTATATCCGGATGCCCGATGGCTGTGCCAAACTGGAAAGTGCCTATGATAATTGAAGGAAGCGGTGCAGTAATTGTAGGGGAGGAATCCTGTGTGGGTGAACGAGGCACACAGTGGCTCACCGATGACAATGGAAAAACAATTGAAGAACTTCTTGACGCAATTGCTGAACGGTACTTCAAGATTGACTGTGCTGTCTTCACCCCGAATCCGTCACGTGTTAAGCATGTAAAAGATATGTTCGGCATGTACAATGCTCAGGGCGTTATCCATTACAGCCTCCAATTTTGCCACCCTTATATTGTTGAGAGCGGTCCCGTTGAAATGGAACTCGAAAAGGCGGGTATGCCTGTCTTGCGCCTTGAGACCGATTACAGTCAGGAAGATGCCGGGCAGTTAAAAACACGCATTGAAGCATTCCGTGAAAGAATTGAAGCAAAATGAGATCGGCAGGCATTGATATCGGGTCCCGTACTGTTAAACTTGCCGTTATTGAGGACGGCAAGCTGGTGCTGACACGCAAGGCAATGACTTCACATGATCCGCTGGAAGCTGTCCGGGCACTAATGAGCAATATCGGCTATGACCTTATTGTAGCTACCGGCTATGGCCGCCATCTCATCAAGGACAATCTCAAGTGCGCGGCTATAAGCGAGATTAAGGCCTTTGCCCTGGGCGCACGAGCCATCCTGCCCCGCTGCAGGGTTGTTCTTGACATCGGGGGTCAGGACACAAAGGCTATTTCCCTAAACGAAGTAGGCAACATGAGTAAATTCGAGATGAACGACAGATGCGCTGCAGGCACAGGCCGTTTTCTTGAAATAATGGCAAATGCCCTCGGTTACAGTCTTGAAGATTTTTCAACGGAAGCTCTTTCGGCAAAAATGGCGGCAAAAATTAACAGTATGTGTACTGTCTTTGCCGAGTCAGAGGTAATCTCCCTTATCACTCAGGGTGCCTCGCGATATGAAGTGGCCCTGGGCATCCATCAGGCCATCGTGAGCCGTTCCGTTGCGCTCCTCAGACGGATATCAGCACCTCGGGAGATATTCTTTGCAGGCGGCGTTGCTCTCAACAGGTGTGTGGGAACACTTATGAGCAGGGAGCTTAATGTGCCTGTATTCGTGCCGCCGGAACCGCAAATTGTTGGGGCTTTAGGAGCAGCACTCCACGCGGCGGATATAAAAAAGTGATTGCTGAACATTGATAATTATAAAGAATAGGAGATGAATATGGAAAGTAAATCTGATGGAATAGGGAGGAGAACGTTCCTGAAAACAGCGGCAGCTTCAACGGTTGCAGCAACCCTTGTGCCCGGCCTGCTGCATGCGGAAAAATTTCAGGCAGATTCGTTGCAAGTCTGGTCATGTGGAGGACTATCCGAGGCATTCAATATCGCAAACAGGAATTACGAGAAAAAAACCGGTATAAAAATAGCCTATACCGGTGCATTCGCGGCAGCGCTGGGTAAGTCTCTTCTTGGAGGCGCTGTAACAGAGGTTTTCGCCGGACGTGTTCTGAAACTCGCAAAAACCTTGAGAGAAAAAGAAAGGATGATTTACTTTCGGCCTCTTTGCTTTACCGAGTATGTACTGATTACTCCTCTGGGCAATCCTGCAGGCATTAAATCAGTGGAAGATCTGGCGCGCCCTGGGGTGACTGTAATACTGCCGCTCGGTGCATCTCCTCCGGGTGGCGATGCTGTTATGGGTATTCTCAAAAAAGCAGGCATAGAAAAGACAGTTCTCAAGAACGCAGTGGAGAAAGAGACCTGTGTTGTGAAAATGATGCCTGAAATAATAAAAGGAAAAGGACAAGCTTCTATAGTGGAAAAACGCCTGACACGCATGGCAGGATTCGAAGGGAAGGTGGAAGTCATACCAATACCGGAGAACCTTTTCCCGCCTGGACCTCTTACATTTACTATCGGAGTGATGAAATATGCCAAAGATCGTGCCCTTACCGATGACTATGTGAATTTCATATGTTCTCAGGAGGCGCAGGCCATATTTGAGAGACAAGGATTTATCCCGGCTATTTCTGAAAAAGGTAAAGCGCTGATCGAAAAACTGGGGGTGAAAGATGCCTGAAAAGACGGAAAACAAGAAGACCATCAACCTCCTTATATGGGCTCGCAGACTTACACAGACCTGCATGCTCGCCGTTTTAGGCCAGTGGTCTTTCTACGGTATTTTCAGATGTCCCTTCCCTGTTCCTTTTGTCAGTTGTCAGGTCTGTCCTGTCATAACCTGTTGGGGAAGAATTACGAGTCTTTTCTGGGGTTTCTGGCTGCTCCTTCTTCTTTCAGCAATTTTTTTCGGTCGGGTATTTTGTAGTTGGGTTTGCCCCGGAGGTTTGGTTAACCAGGTAATTGGCAAGCTATCAATAACAAAAATGCGTATCCGGAACAGTTTTACAAAAATTATCCCCTTCGGACTCCTTGCAGGTTTGACAATAGCTCTGATACTTTGGCTTGGCTTTGATAACCCCCGATTGATGATACCTATTCGAATCGGTGAATTCTGGAATTCAATTCGTCTTTCTTTTGCGCATGCAAGCGGTTTCTGGCTGACCCGCACCTTTTTTGTTCTCGCATTAGTTGCAGGAGGATTTTTCATAGCCAATCTATGGTGCCGTTTTGCCTGTCCCACCGGTGGATTGCTGGAGATAGTAAAGCGGATTTCCCTTTTCGGGATTTTTAAGACAAGTGCCTGCAACGACTGCGATGCCTGTTTGAAGGTTTGTGAAATGGGAAGCCGTCCTGATGAAGTCAACTGCACTAATTGCGGGGATTGTCTGAGGTCCTGCCCTGTGGATGCCATCAAAATCGGCAGAAAGCGGAGCTAATATGATGCGAAATAACATATGTGTACAAAGAGATCTTTCTGATCATCCCTGTTTCTATGGAAGCGCCAGAGCACGCTGGGGGCGAATCCATCTGCCTGTGGCTCCGGAATGTAACGTCCAGTGCAATTTCTGTAATCGACTATACGACTGCGCCAACGAAAATCGCCCTGCTGTCACTTGTGGCATACTTGAGCCCGGCAATGTCCTGACTTATTTAGATCTGCTCTTCAGGAGGAGATCGGATATTTCCGTAGTCGGCATTGCAGGACCCGGAGATCCTCTGTGTGAGCCGGAACGGACTCTTGAGACAGTGCGTGCCGTACACTCCGTTTACCCGGGCTTGCTCCTCTGTATTTCCACCAATGGCCTGAATCTGGCCGGATATATCTACGAACTTGCAGAGGCTGGAGTAACCCATGTAACGGTCACGGTAAACGCTGTTGACCCTCTTATCGGCTCGCGGGTCTACTCGCGGGTCACAATAGAAAATTGTGTATACAGTGGTATAGAAGCAGCTGAACTCCTCCTTTCCAGACAGAGGCAAGCCATTGTCGGACTGAAGGAAAGAGACCTTATAGTAAAGATTAATACGGTGGTCATACCCGGAATAAACATGGATCATATTGGAGCCATTGCCGAAGAAATGTCCCGTATCGGAGCGGATGTGATGAATTGTATACCCATGATTCCTGTTCCTGATACGCCCTTTGAACATCTGAGCGACCCCGTTGAAGCGGAAATGGCCCATATCCGGAATTCCGCCTCTTTTTACATACCACAAATGTACCATTGCCAAAGATGCCGGGCAGATGCCGCGGGGCTTCTATACTCTGATGAAGAGCATCTATGTTCTTCGATCAATAATTCAAATAGGAGTGTATTATGAACACATTGGTTGAACCTCTTATAAACGACGAATATACAGGAGGGCCACCCAACAAAAGGGTTCTCGCTTATCTTCAGGTGAAGCGTGAAGAGGGAAAAAAAATAGCCGGAGTTTACTGCGGCTATGCTCCTGCTGAAGTGATACGTGCCATGGATATTGTGCCTGCCACGCTCTGCGCTTTTTCCAACAACACAATAGAAGCGGCTGAAACAGTTCTTCCCGCAAACTTGTGCCCACTTATAAAATCAAGTTATGGTTTCATCATTACAGATACCTGTCCTTTTTACGGGATATCAGACGTGGTGATAGGTGAAACAACCTGTGACGGCAAAAAAAAGATGTTTGAGTTGATTATGGACCGGAAACCTACCCATATCATGGATTTGCCTCAGTTGCCCGACGAAGATGAAGCCATTGTCAATTGGACTGCCATGATACGGAAACTACAACATTTTCTCGAAACAACATTCAAGGTTCACGCGACGGATGAACAGATCGAGGCCGCAATCAAAGATACCAACCTTAAGAACGGGATGATGCGAAAGATCATTGACTTTGCCATGCTAAAGACCCCTGTTACAGGATGGCAGGAAATGTATGATCTGGCCTTTACAACCCAGGGGTTAACAGGAGCGGAGATGCGACCTGTGCTTAGCGATGCAATCAGAAAGCTTGAGAAACGTCAAGCCGACGGATATGTTTATGGTTCTCGTAACGCCCCCCGTGTGCTTGTAACAGGCTGCCCTGTTGGGGGCGATGCCCAGAAGGTTTTCAAAGTAATCGAAGAGGCGGGTGCCGTAATCGTAGCCCTTGATGCCTGCTCCGGGTTTAAGCCCTTCATGACGGACATTGATGAGGGCACTAAAGACCCTGTGCGGGCACTTGCAGGGCGATATCTTAAAATACCCTGTTCTTGTATGACGCCGAATACGAGACGCCTTACTGAGATGACACGGATAATCGACAAGTTCAAACCCGATGCAGTTATTGACGTAGTGCTCCAGGCTTGCCATTCATACAATATTGAATCCATAAAAGTAGGAGAACATATTCAGAAGAACCACGGCCTCCCCTTTCTTAAAATTGTGACCGATTTTTCACAGAGTGACGTGGGCCAGATACAGACACGTGTCGAAGCACTGCTGGAGACATGTGGATGATAAGTTGCGTTTGCTCTAAAAATTATGAGAGAAGAGGATGCGAATACGAGATAATGCAGCAAATACTTAATGATAGGAGGCTGAAAATATGAGAAGAAATCATTATACATTGGGTTTTATCGTGGCGCTTGCGTTGTTGGCTTTGGTGACTTCCAAGCTGCAGGCCGCGGATGATCTGAGAGAGAAACAAGCGTCACAGAAAGAGGCACTATCTGCTGGGATTGAAATATCGACGGAAGAACTGAAGCAAATAATCCAGACAGGAAAAACTCTGGTTATCGATGTCAGGCCAGCAAAAGAATATGCCATTTCACATATACCAGGCAGCGTAAATATCTTTGAAACCGACATTGGACAGATGATAAAAATCACTCCGGACAAATCGTTTGGACCGGTGCTTTATTGTAACGGCCCTTATTGTCATAAAACTACCCGCGTAGCTGAGAAACTGTCTACAAAAGGGTACACAAATATCAAGAAATATCAGAACGGCCTTCCTGTGTGGCGAGCATTAGGAAATACTGCAGAAACGAGCATCTCAGGATTTAAATATGTCTATGGGTCGGACAAGACAGCGGTCTTTGTAGATGCTCGCAACAAGGACGAATACAAGGCGGGCACGATAGCCGGGGCAATAAACCTTCAGACCAATGAAATAGAGGCGGCTAACAACGACGGACGCCTGCCCTATACGGATCACGGAACACGCATTATTATCTTTGGCAATACTGCTCATCAGGCCCGGCAACTCGCCGAAGCTGTTGCACAAAGAGCTTACTGGAACAGTAGTTACCTGGCAGGAACATATGAAGATCTTAAAAAGTCAGGATTATAGATCAAAATATTTATTGAACTTATGGGAGACTGGCAATGTCTAAACTAATTGACGCAAAAGGGCTTGGCTGTGTGCAACCCATGATTCTGGCAAAAAACGCACTCGAATTGTACAGTGAAATCACCATAGTAGTGGATAACCGGACGGCCTTGGAAAACCTTAAGCTTTTAGGGATGCACGCAGAGTGTTTAGGTATGCTTGTAGAATGTTTAGTGGATGTAACCGGAAAACCTGGAGATATCTATTGGATACGCTTAAGGAAAACAGGAATTGACTGGGAAATACCAGGAATATGGTCTAACCGGCCAGCTAACGATTCAAGAAAAGAGGAATTCTAATGGAGCAAATAAGTCAAAGTTCGGTGCCGCATGTTGCAGTGCCACAAGCAGTCAGAAGTGCCCAAACAGTCTGCGGTATCTGCAGCGGTACATGTGGTATGAACCTCACATTGGAAAACGGGATGCTTGTGACGATCGAGGGGGATGACGACCATCCTGTGAGCAAAGGACACCTCTGTCCCAAGGGACGGGCGCTCCCGGAGATACTCAGGGCTCCGGATCGGCTGATACATCCTCTGAGAAAGACAAGATCGGGCGTATGGGAAGAAACCTCATGGGATCAGGCCTACGAAATTATGACGCAACGACTAAATAATATCCGGGGAACACAAGGCCCGGAGGCGCTGGCTGTTCATGTGGGACAGGCAGGCGTGGGTAAGGAGTTTTTGCCGTATGTTGAACGCTTTTGTACTCTATACGGGACCCCGAATTTTTCAACATGCGGTAGCCAATGTTATGAGTCGAAATCGATGGCCAACGTGCTGACTTTTGGCACTATGCCGATCGCCGATTATGGCCGCAGCATGTGTATTGTTTTGTGGGGGAAGAACCCCCGTTCATCGGCTCCTTCTCTCGTCAGCGAAATCACGGAGGCCCGGATGCGGGGATGCGCTCTTATAGTTATTGACCCGAGAGCAACATCGTTGGCAAAAGAGGCCGATCTCCATCTCCAGCTCAGGCCCGGGACGGATGGGGCATTGGCCCTCGGCCTGCTCCATGTCATTGTTAAAGAGGGTCTTTATGACAAGAAGTTCGTTGATAACTGGACGCTTGGTTTTGATGCACTTTGTAATCATATTGCCGGGTATACACCAGAAAAGGTCGAGCAAATTACGTGGGTGTCAGCTTCCATGATACGTGAGGGCGCCCGGCTTTACGCGTCAACTTCCCCTGCCTGCATCTCAACAGGAGTAGCCCTGGAACTCAGTACCAACGGCTTCCAGACCGCTCGTGCTGTGGCTATCCTTCAATCTATAACGGGTAATCTCGATGTTGCCGGAGGAGCAGTGTTCTCAAGGGAGGTGAGTCTTTCCGATTTAAGGCTGACACCTCAAGAAAGCATGAAACCATCTATCGGTGCGCAGGAATATCCCCTCTTCCACGACTCAACAGGACATGCCCAGGCTAACCTGTATGCACGTACAATACTTGAGGAAACATCCTACCCGCTTAGAGGCCTTGTAGTTGCTGGAAGCAATCCGGTTCTCACGTGGCCGAATGCACTCCGGGTCCGACAGGCTTTAACGAGGCTCGAATTCCTCGCCGTGATAGACCCCTTCATGACCCAAACTGCAAAGCTGGCACATCTCGTTCTACCATGCGCGACCTTCCATGGTGGGCACGAACTCTGGGACAGCTCCCATCTCTCCCTTGAACCAAGGCTTGGGCTTGCTCCAAAACTGTATGCCGACGAGGGTTTGCCAACGAACTGGGAAATCTGGAAAGAAATTACGACAAGGATGGGTTACTCGGATTTCTTTCCCTGGGATACGGAAGAAGAAGCGATTAACTTCAGGCTTCAATCGCTTAAACTTACCCTCGAGGACCTGAGGCAGATGCCCGCAGGTTATGCATATCACCCATGGACGGGGAAAAAGTATGAGCGGGAACGCTTCAAAACCGCTTCGGGCAAGGTTGAGATTCATTCGGCTGAACTGAAACGTTATGGATATGATCCTTTGCCAACATACGTTGAGCCTGCAGAGAGCCCTATCTCAACACCAGGCATCGCCTGCCTTTTCCCGCTTGTGCTCACAACAGGTGCCCGGAAGCTCGAATATTTCCACTCCCGATTCCGCAATGTGCCATCACTACTGCGTAGTGCGCCGGAACCCTGCGTCGAGATCAACCCGCTCACCGCCGCTAAATTCCAAGTGGAGGATGACGAAATGGTCGGTATCGAGACACTGCGAGGGAGAATCGACGTCAAGGCAAAGTGTACCACCTCAATACTGCCCGGTGTAATCTCAATACCCCATGGATGGGATGAAGCAAACGCAAATGTACTTACTGACGACGTGAATCTTGACCCGATCACGGGTTTTCCGGCCGACAGGTGTCTCCTCGCCCGCATCGTTAAGAAGACAATTATTCAGCAAAATAGGGGAGCAGGATAGACTTGGTTAAAATAACAACAAGAATAGAGAATGGAAAGTGTTTCTGAGCAGGGAATTTAAGGAAACTCATGATGGACTCTATATTGCAGGTACGCCTGTTTTGATTGTGTTCCCGGGATAATATGAACATATCCGGGCAGATGGTGAATTGTTTGTAATAATTAAAATATTGCTTCAGGCTTTGCAACTGATAGAATTTCAGAAATCCTGATCTCTGCCCAGCATAGTCAGTTGGTTTTTTTACTCTAAGATATCAAAAATACCTATCCATAACAATGTATTGACGTTAATAGGCCTGTGCCCGGCGGGAATAAAAACGGAAGACTATTCATGGATTTTAAAAAGATACCATTTTTGCGGAAAAAGCATAATAGATTTGATATAAAGTAAGGCATAGTAACAAAAGAAAGGAGCTTGTCCTATGCCACAAATGCACCTCCCCATCTTTCCTGAAGGAGTAACCAACATCACGCCTTTACTTGCATTTATAAAGAAGGAAGGACAAATAACATATTTTAACGGACATATGCCGGTATTCATCCATGATGAGCATGGTCTTCGTACCTTCCGTATGATTACCAGTCAGTTCATTGTAAATGGAAATGTAAAACAGTCACAGATTGCCAGGGTATTCGGACTGCCTCTGATAACAGTAAAACGGTACACAAAACTCTACCGGGAAAAAGGGCCTGCCGGTTTTTATGTGCAAAAGAAAGGGCGGGGACCTGCCGTATTAACCGCGGATGTCCTGGAGAAGGTACAACAAATGCTTAATGCGGAAGCAACAATACCGGAGATTGCATTGGCTCTTAAACTACGTTCCAATACGTTAGCAAAAGCTGTCAGTGCAGGACATCTGCATCAACCTTTAAAAAAAACGAAGAAATAAGTTGTAAGAGTGAACGCAGCCGCGAAGACAGTCATGCGGCCATGGGTATGGGCGCCACCAATACCATGGATCGGGTTGCTGCAAGTATGGGAGCTATAAGCAATGTTCCTGTAGTATTTACACCATGCATGGATGTTCCTTCTGGGGGAGTTCTTATGGGATTGCCGGCACTTCTGGCAATGGGTCTTCTCCGGCATGCAAGAGAGTTTTTTCAGTTGCCTGCAGGCTATTATGGGTTGGAGACTATCTTTTTACTTCTCGCATTCATGGCCTTATCGAGGATTAAAACTATTGAGTCATTGCGATATTGTGCGCCTGGAGAATGGGGCAAGCTCCTCGGACTGGATCGTATCCCCGAAGTAAGGACGCTACGCGGTAAGATCAGAATGTTGTCTGCCGGTGCCGAAAAGTGGAGCAGTCGGTTATGTGCAGAATGGATGGAGTCTGATCCGGAGAGTGCAGGGACATTATATATAGACGGCCATGTGCGGGTATATCATGGATATAAAACAGCGCTTCCCCGCCACTATATTGCCCGCCAACGGTTATGCCTGCGAGCTGAAACCGACTACTGGGTAAATGCCATGGACAGTCAGCCATTTTTTGTCATCACAAAAACTGTTGACCCTGGACTACTTCATATCCTCCGGGATAATATCGTTCCCCGGCTTATGGCAGAAGTCCCGGCTCAACCATCATTGGAACAATTATCAGAAAATCCTTTTCTGCACCGTTTTACTCTCGTATTTGACCGGGAAGGATACAGCCCGGACTTTTTTCTGGAGATGAAGGTACATCGTATCGCCTGCCTCACCTATCATAAATATCAAGGAGAAGACTGGCCTCGGGGTGAGTTCAGGCAATTGAAAGTTGCATTTTCAAACGGTAACGCTGTCGAGATGAAACTCGCCGAACGCGGAATTCACCTGTCAGGCAAGATCTGGCTCCGGGAGATTCGCAAGCTCACCGAAAGTGGTCATCAGACATCCATACTGTCTACCGACTATACATCAGATATTGTCCCCATTGCAGCAGCAATGTTCTCTCGATGGTCTCAAGAAAACTTTTTTAAATACATGCGGGAACACTACAATTTAGACCGGCTTATAGAATATAGCCTCAATCCTGTTTCTGATACCACACAGGTGGTTAATCCCGAATATCGCTCCCTCGACAGTCAGGTACGGAGCATGGCTTCTATCCTCAGCAGGAAGTTGGCACAGTTCGGCGCTTTAAGCCTTGAAGGCGACATCGATCCTAAAAAAGTAGGAAACTATCAGAAAAAGAAAGCAGATATGCAGGAAGAGATCACGAATCTTCAGGAAAAAGTGGCTGCCATAAAGGAGAAGCGCAAAAGTAGAGTCCATCACATAAGTATTGTAGAATTACCGGAAGAAGAACAGTTCAGTGCCTTGAGTAGTCATAACAAGTACTTTATCGATACAATAAAAATGATCGCCTATCGGGCCGAAACGGCCATGACTCATGTGCTCAGAGAAAAGATGTCGCGCAACAACGACGCCCGCAGTCTCCTTCGTGCAGTCTATCGCACTGAAGCTGATCTGCTCCCCGATAACGAGAAAGGTGTTTTGACGGTAAGGTTGCACAGAGATGGTCAAGTTCTTTTAGACAACCTCCAACAGTTTTTAAGTGGTTTGCCGCCCAGGTTCATACTGCCTCTTTTGCTTTCGGCAGCGTACTCCAGTAAACATCATCCGGGGTCCTGTCGTCAAGGCCCTGATGTGGCCGCCACATATTATATCTCTCAAAGAACTTTGTGAGTTCCTTTCTTGCATGACTAATTGATTCATATGCCTTCAAGTATACCTCCTGGTATTTAACAGTTTTCCAGAGACGTTCAATAAACACATTGTCCATCCAGCGCCCTTGTCCATCCATACTGATCCTGATACCATGGTTAATGAGAATATCGGTAAATGCATCAGAGGTGAACTGGCTTCCCTGATCTGTCACTGAGAGGGCCAGGTTGATTGCCCTTGAAAAGGGGAAGGAAAAGGTGGGAATGTGGCAGGAGGAAAAGGTCAACATTCTTTGGGACTACAGGGCGGCATTCGGAGCAGATCCTCCGGCATCTGCAAGTATTGCGATTATGAACGATCCCGACAACACTGGCCAAGCATCAGCTTCTTATCTGAACTTCATCGAGGTTTTCAAGGATGAGGAATGAACATTGTGTCGTTATGTTTGTTAAATCACCTGAGAGAGGAATGGTCAAGTCCAGGTTGGCTGCAACCCTTCGGGATGATGTTGCCCTTGAACTTTATAAATGTTTTGTAAGCGATATGATGGAGATGATTGCGAGGGGCGGATACCCACTCATTGTATTCTTTCACCTGCCGGAGTCAAGGCAAACAATTGTCCAATGGCTGGGAGATAAACATGCATTATTCCCCTAAACAGGCGATAATCTTGGGGAAAGGATGAAAAGTGCCTTTAAGACGGTTTTTTCTCAAGGTACCAGATCAGCTCTCCTCATCGGTAGTGATAGCCCTGATCTCCCTGGTCTTATTATTGACGAGGCACTAACATTTTTGAAGGATCACGATGCGGTCATGGGCCCTTCATGCGATGGAGGATACTACCTGATTGGGTTCAGGGCGGAAACATTCCTGCCCCATGCCTTCGATGAAATCCCATGGAGTACCGAGGAAGTATTTGTACAGACCATGGATGTCCTTGGGAAAGCAAATCTTCGGGTTCATATCCTACCCAAATGGAGAGATATTGATACTTTGGATGATCTCGAGGTGCTTTTCCACGCCAGCCAAAATAAGTCTTTTGCAAAATCTGCAACCATGAAGTATATAATATGCAACAAATATGAACTGATATGAATACAAGGATTATGCTTGATTAATAAAAAGTACTTGACATTATGGAATCCCTTCAGTTAAATATTTCTTTCGCAAAACAATAAAAGGAAGCGAGACTATATGCTGAGAATAGCAAATATATATATCCAATTAGACTGAGGAACCT
>Ga0074195_1001053_pt1 | contig 43145 bp, 31 predicted proteins | sample EPASupsiteHSE623_FD_64525 | JGI IMG/M metagenome (GOLD analysis project Ga0074195, IMG submission 64525) | Bioremediated contaminated groundwater from EPA Superfund site, New Mexico - Sample HSE6-23 | ecosystem: Environmental > Aquatic > Deep subsurface > Groundwater > Contaminated ...
GATATGCTTCTGGATGACCTGAAGGGCACGGTAAGAATCGACTTCCCCATAGAGATAGGTGCCGGTATCATCGGTAATTTCAACCAATGGTTCACGATAGCACATTCCGACGCAACTGGTTTTTTTCAGATTGAAATCGAGCTTGTCAGCCTCTTTTAGCGCTTTGATTTTATCATAGGTCTTGTTTGCACCTGCAGCAATCCCGCAGCTTCCAAGCCCTACAGTGACGGTAGTTATCATATCAATTTACGATTTACGATTTACGATTTACGATTTACGATTTTCAATTTTTCTCTGCCAACCTGATATTTTTCACAATTTTTACGGCCTCATTTCCTGTGAGCTTCCCATAGGTTTGTTCGCCTATCATCATCACGGGAGCAAGGGAACAGCAACCCAGGCAGGCCACCGACTCAAGGGTGTAAAAACGGTCTTCGGTTGTCTCACCGTCCTTTACCTTTAATACCTCTTCGAGTGATTCGGTTATTTCAACCGCATTCTGCACATGACATGCAGTTCCATGGCAAACCTTGATGATATTCTTGCCAACTGGTTTGAGGCGAAACTGGGCATAAAATGTTGCCACACCATACATATCACTCAGGGGGATCCCCGTTTCAAGGGAAAGTTTTTGAAATGCATTCTTTGAGATGAAGCCAAACAACTCCTGGGCACCCTGGAGCAGCGGGATCAGGTTCCCTTTTTTTCCCTTGTGCCTGGCAATCAGGGGATCAAGCAAATTGAGATCCTGGTCATCGCCATTGTCATGATTTGTTGCCTTGTTGATTCGTGCGATACGCATAATTGATTAAAAATTAAATGTTAGTAAAAAATCATTCCCAGGTAACGACGGATATTCGTTTTTTCCCGTCCATCCTTACCGTAAGCGGTTTATCAAATTTCACGATCGAAAAATATTCGGTCTTCCTGAGGTTTGTCTGCGATTTCAGGACGTCGTACCGGATAAAACTATCTGAAAGTTCCGGCTGAACACAGAAATAACCCACATTCATCGAGGTCACATTATGAAAGAAATGAGATCCCGATGAGGCATCCAGGGGGAAACCCTCCAGGCTGGTCTCCACGATGACCTTTGCATTACTGATTTGCGGCCAAACGACAGGAATCCCAATAAAACGGTCGCGTGTACCCCACCTGCCGGGGCCAATAAGAATGTACTTCTTCCCTGCCTTGCCCATCTCCGAATTGATCTTATCCATCTCCTCGGCCATTTCCAAAGTCTTGCCCTTATCAAAGGTATCCGGATCAACAAAAACAACCTCATCAATAGTGTCGATCATACCATTACCCATTTCTTTCTCCGAATATAGCAGTATCTCGCTTTGTTTGATCTTCGACATATCTACTTCGAAATCTGCAACATTCCCAATAAGTGGTTTGATCTGGAGCAGGTAAAACGATGCTTTATAGTTCTCGTCTTTATTCAGGTCGATGGCAAATTCAATTTCAACCGGCGATCCAAGCGCCTCCTTTACCACATCAAGCACTACTTCGATGGTCTTTGCCATGGGAATGTAATTGTACTTGAGAATATCGGCGAAATTGACCACCCTTGGACCGGCATCCCGTAACCCGGCTGAAATACGATCATTTTCAAGGGAATACACCGACGCCAGGTGCTTCAGGGTTCCATGCATTTCAGCATCATAGATGTCGAGTTTGGTTAATCCGGCATCTTCTCCTTCAAGCAGGTTCACATCCTTATTTTTCAGATCAACGGCATAAAAATAGACCTGTGATCCTTTGTATTGGTCCTTTGCCGAATTGATTTCGAGATTAGGATAAAGCGGCGCAAAGCGGTATGCCTTTTCGCCCTCCACCACATACCGGCCGAGTCCAAGTGCCACAACGGCAAATCCCTCCTCCGGCTTCATGTGTGCAAATGGATAATAGTTGTACGACTGGGCCACACCGCTGATATGGGGGTAGTAAACCTCATTGTATTCATGACCAACCACCTCCTGGATGACCACGGCCATTTTTTCCTGTTCGATACGGTAGTTGACCGCTTCGATGTAACCCTTGGCCGTAGGAGAATAAACCGATGCATAAACCAGTTTGATGGCATCCATCAGCTGATCGAGCCTCACCTTTGGATCAGGATGGTTGTTGGGGATCAGGTATGTTTCAAATATCCCTGCAAAAGGCTGATTTTGTGAATCTTCAAATAATCCGGATGACCTGATTGCAAGTGGTTTGGTGATGTGCTTGACAATCAGTTTCAGCTTCCTGATCAGCGTTTCGGTAAGCCGTCCTTCGATGAACCAGCGCTTGATCTGGTCGTAATCAGTTTCGTAGACTGCCCGTTCCCGCAATTTATTCCGGTCGAGAAAATATTCAAATTCATCAGTTCCGATGATCGATGTTTTTGGTGTCCGGATATTGATATTGGGGACATGCTGCGAAAAATCATAATTGTAGATCAGGGTATTCACGAAAGCCAGGCCGCGACCTTTTCCGCCCAGGGCCCCCTCCGTAAGGGCAAGGATGTTATGTTCATCAACGATCCCCGACTCTTCAAAGGGGATCACCTTGCCGATGTTCTGCTCGTTTCTGAAATTTTGGATAACGGCGATCAGGTAATCACGCAAAGCCGTGGGATCCTTAAAATCGGTGACTTTCGCCGGATTGAGAATTTTTGCCACCTGGATCTCACCGCGTGCCATGAGCCAGAGTGAAAAATGATCCTTCCTGGCATGGTAAAGCAATGATTCTTCGGGGATTGTTTTAAGCAGGTCTTCAAACTCCTTCAGCGACTTTGCAACGGCAATCTGCCCGCCCTCCTTGTCACGGTAAATGAAATTCCCAAATCCAAGGTAGTGCGTGATAAAACTCCTGAAATCAACCAGCAGCGTCTCCGAATTCTTATTAATAAAGGAGGCCTTCATTTCATAGGCCTTCTGGGCATTCTGATCATCGGACGATTGCAGCACGATAGGCAGGTCATAAAGCTCTTTCCTTGTTTGCTTAACCAGGCTGAATCCCGCAGAATCATTGAGTTTTCCGTCTTTCTTGAACTTAACATCTGAGATCAGGCACAGGATATTATCCCTGTATTTGTTGAAGATGTAGAGTGCCTCTTCATAGGTTGAGGCAAGTAATATTTTTGGGCGGGCTTTCAGGCGGAGAATGCGGTATAACTCATCGGTGGTTACATCCTCAATGATGTTCTTTGTCTGCTCAAGCACAATATTATAGAGCATGGGCAGGTACAATGAATAATACTTAGATGAATCCTCCACGAGCAGTATTACCCTAACCATGCCGATGGTGGTATCGTTTTCAACATTGATCTTATCCTCGAGATAATTGATCATCGCGAAAAATATCTTGGAATCGCCGTTCCACACAAATACGCGGTCGATCCACACCATTTTCTCAGGCTCCTCTTCGTATTTTGCAATCTCAGTATTGCTGTTAAGCAACAGAAAAACAGGAATATACTGATATTGCTCCTTAACCTTTTTGCTTAGTTCAACAGGAAAATGCTTATCGGAGCCAATCATGACGATGATCAGGTCATAATGCTTGGTATTGAGTTGCTCCATCACTTCGGCGATGGTTGAAACCCCGGTTATGCGCGGCATCGTACTCAGGCTGAGCGAATAAAATTCTCCGAGCACATGTTCTGAGAATCGTCCCTCCTTCTCAATACTGTAAGCATCATAAAGATTGGCAACCAGCAGTATCTCCTTTACTTTGAACGGCATCAGGTCATGGTAGAGATCCCGGTTGTAGTTTGTGCGGTTGAGGAAGGTCTGCAAAAGCTGACGGCTGTATTTCACCGGTACCGACTGATCCTGACTTGTTTCTTCTGCATCCCGGTGCACGGTTTTCCGAAGGATGGCCTTTCCCTTTACCGAGTTCAGGTAACCCACGATGATGTTTGCCAGGTTGACAATCAGATGACGTTCTTCCTCAAGAAAGGGGCCCTCGAAGGATGCGGGAAATGCCTTAAGGTAGCATATCTGGATATAACCCTGCTGGTTGTCGATGGTTTCAAAACCCTGTTTCTGCGTCCATTCAGTTTCCCTGAAAGCAGGGGTCTTGACCTCAACACTGCCATATTTGATGCGGCAAACGGTATATTCAGTATACTGCCATGCCCGGGGCAGGATAAGGCATATCTGGTGAAGCGATTCTTCGATGGGTTTGCCTGTCCGCAGGATGGCCGTTGTCTGGTTAATCGCGGTAAGTTCTTTGAGCCGCTCACGGGTGATGTAATGTCCCTCACGACCTTTAACACCGTTGAGATAGCCCTCGATCAGGCTGGCAAGGTTGACCAGCAGGTTACGCTCCTCTGCCAGGAAGGGACCTTCAATTGCCTTTGGAAACTCCCTGAGATAAAAAACAGAAATTACTCCCGTCAGGTTATCGATCGTTTCAAAGTGCTGCTCCTGCATCCATTGCGATTCGCGGAATCCGGGACTTACGAATTCCATATCCTCAAACCGGATCCTGACCGCGGTAAAATCCGGGAACTGCCAGGCCCGGGGCAGTATCTGGCAGATTCCATCAAGGGTCTCCGGGATGGCTTTTCCGGCCTTGATGAGTGCCGTTGTTTCATTAATCGCTGCTAATTCTTTGAGACGCTCCTGGCTTTGATGAACCAGTTGTTTCAAATTAACCTCTTCGGGAATGGTTTTCCCGGTATTAGGGTTTTCGTCGGAGGGAAGCATGAGTCGTCATAGATAAGGCCTCAAAATTAGAATAATTTTTAATCCTTCAAACAATATCTATCCTAATTCAGGAAAATTTGAAAAACAGGTTCAAGTATCCTAATTCGCTATTATAACCTTATGCGTCAATTGATTATTTCCCAGCTTCAGAAATAGGGTGTAAATTCCATTGGGCAGATTTCCCAGGTCCAGTTCCTTGCGAACTTCGCCAAAGGTTAACTCCTCCGGATTCCTGAAAACCTCCCTGCCCAGCTTGTCATATAAATGGATATTGAGCCTTTTCCCCGTCAGGTCGCCATGTAACGTAATCGTGATTTTTCCAGTTCCGGGATTGGGATAAATGCTGAAATCCCAGGCCTGTATTATATCAATGCCAACAGCAAGGGCATACAGGATATTGGATGTATCGGATAAACAACTGGACTGATTTCTGAGGACAAAATAGTGTCCGCTCTGGTTCACAGGTTGATACTGATTGGTGGCACCCGGAATGGCCTGACCTTCAAAATACCATTGATTTCCCGATGATGCGGATGACAAAAGTGTATCAGCAGAAAATTGCGAGATGACCGCGGCAGCAGGATATGGATTTACCCCGATATGTAAAGGAGGTGAAAAAAGGCCCGGGCCACATGCATTGGTGCCAACCACGGCAATATCACCGGATTGCGCACCTGTTTCATAATTCACTGTTATGATACTGGTATTGGCACCGTTGGTGATTATAACCCCGGGCGGCAAATTCCACAGGTATCCCGTGGCAAACTGGATGGGAGCGACACTGTAAACAACGCCGGTCTTCGGCTTGCAGATCTCCGTTTCGCCTGTTACCTGTCCCGGGGCCGATGGCAGCGCATTCACTGTGACAGGAAAAAGTCCGGGAACTAAGGATGCGCAGCCATTAGTGTTGGTATAATTCACGCTGACATTATGAATCCCGGGAATCGTCCAGTCAACCACAATGGCATTGGTGCCTTGTCCGCCTGTTATAATGCCTCCCGGTGAAACAGTCCAGTTGTAGTTGACCATCCCTGGTTGGGTTGAATAGGTTGAAGGAACTGCATTTATGCATAGCTGACTGGTCCCTGTGATGGTGGGAACCGGAAGCTGGTTGACCGTGACCGGGAAATTTGTCGGATTTGGAGCAGTACATCCGAAACTGTTTGAATAACTTACCGACACGGCTTGTATTCCCGGAATATTCCATGTTACACTGACAACATTGGTCCCTGATCCTGAAGTGATCACCCCGCCCGGAGTAACTGACCAGGCATAATTCAGCATCCCGGGTTGCGTTGTGTAGGTAACACCTGCATCGCCGGCACAAACGGCCGAAGAACCGGTAATGGAAGGCGTAAGATTGGCAACCAATACCGTTTTTATACCGGGAACGGTGGTGGTACATCCATCAGCCGTGGTGTAGGTCACTGTAACGGATTTTGTTCCAACTGATGTCCATAAAACGTGGATGAAATTTGATCCCGCTCCGGAGGTAATGTTTCCGCCGGCGCTGATATTCCATTGGTAGCCCGACATCCCGCTTTCGGTGAGGTAGTCCGACACTTGATTCACACATACCGAGTCGTACCCGCTGATAGAAGGAACGGGTATAGGAAGTACCGACACACTTTTCAGGAATGGCGGGCTGGCTGAACAGTCATTCCCATTCGTATAAACCACCCCGACCGACTGCGCCCCGGACAAGTTCCAGTTTACGGTAACCATGTTTGTTGTTGCGCCCCCTGTGATGGTGCCTCCGGGAGAAATGGTCCAGAGGTAATTGGTCATCCCGTTTTCAGTGGCGTAATTAATGCCTGCCGAACCGGCACATAGCATTCCGGGACCAGCGATTGACGGGACAGGCAGGGGGAACACCCGGATAGCCAATACACTTGGAGTTGCTGCGCTGCATCCCATCGTATCCTGGTAATTAACCGATATGGTCTGTGTACCTGCTGCGTTCCACTGAACCTGGATGGAGCTGGTTCCTGCTCCCGAAATAATGGTTCCCCCGCTGGCCACCGACCATTGGTAATCAGTCATACCGTTATCGGTGGCATAAGTTGTAAATGCATTCATGCAAGTTGTATCATTTCCGATGATGGAGGGATTGGGAAGTGGCTTTACCGTGACAAGCATCATAGCCGGAGTTGCCGCCCTGCATCCGTTCGGCTGCGTGTAATTCACAGCCACGCTCTGTTGTCCGGCCGTGGTCCATGTAACATGGATCAACCCGGTATTTCCTCCAGATGTAATAATCCCGCCGGGTGAAATGTTCCACTGATAATCTGACATGCCTGGCTCTGTTGAATAGGTCACGCCTGTGGTCCCCTTGCAAACACTTGCCATACCAGATAGTGAGGGGACCGGCAGGGAATTGACAACGACATTTTTTATCGTGGGTAAACTTGAGGTACATCCCGATGGATTGGTATAATTCAAACTGACTGTCTCATTGCCTATGGTATTCCAGGTTACCGTTATCACATTCGTTCCGGCGCCACCTGTAACGGTTCCTCCACCGGAAACCACCCAGGTGTAACCCGACATTCCGGGATCGGTAGAATAAAAAAGACTGGCAGCGCCCACGCAGGGTGAACCCGGTCCGTTGATAACCGGCCCCGGCGGAACTGCCACTGCAACAGGTTTTGTTGTCGGAGCCAATGCCTCGCATCCGTTGGAATTCATGTAATTCACACTCACCGTTTGTGGTCCGGCAAGGGTCCACATAACATTCACAACAGGCGCATTGGCGCCGGAAACAATCGATCCGCCCGCAGAGACTGTCCATATGTAATTGTTCATCCCGGTTTCAGTCGTAAATACGGATGGCCCGTTCAGGCATCCGGTTGAACTTCCCGTGATCGCAGGAACAGGACGGGCATTGACGGTGATGGTCTTTGAAGCAGGTGATGAGGAGGTACATCCGTTTGATGCCGTATAGGTAATGCTGACAACCTGAGTCCCCGGGGAATTCCAGGAAACAACAACCGCATTGGTTCCTGATCCGGATGTAATGGTTCCTCCGGATGAAACGGCCCAAATATAGTTGGTCATCCCTGGTTCAGTGACATAAGAAACATTGCTTGTGGCGGCGCAATACACACTGTTTCCTGTTATAACCGGAACCGGCGCTGGTTTAACCGTAATTAGAAAAGACGGAGATTCGGGATTGTTACTGCATATATTCACTGCTTTAACCGTGATACCCCCCGAAATTGCGGATGCCGAGGCTGAAAGTGTGATAGAACTTGCGGTTTGTCCTGCTGTTGATATATATCCGGAGGGGTAGGTCCACGCATAGCTGGTCGCCCCTGTCACCTGGATTATAGAATAAACATGCCCGGTTGTGCCCGGGCATATTGCTGCAGGACCGGTGATCAGCCCGGGTGCCGGCAGACCTGAAAAGTTAACCTGTCCATTGATATAATAGGTCGAGTTCGGAAAATCGATCATTACATTGGAGTTCTCATCCTTATATTCGCAATCCCCCGAACTGCCTGATGTAGTGTTAAACACAACCGGAATGGATCCCATTACATTGGTAAAGACAAGCCTGGCCAGGGTATCGGAGCCCGCAAGTGATTTCGGTGCAGTACCGGACCAGGTTATCATTATTTTATTCAAGGCAGAGCCTCCGCCAACCGGGGCCGGGGTGATCTGCATGCCCGATAGAATGGCAGGTTTGCCTGCTGAGCCTGAGATAAATGTCATCAGTGCAGGATCATATTCAATTCGAATCGAGGCAGAAGTGATGTTTGTAAAGCCAGCGACGAGGACTGGAATTGAAAGCTGGCTGTTTGGGCAAGCATTCAAGGCTGGGATGGAGGTGACAGGTGCATTGCGCATATTACAAAAACTTGTCGGCAGGGTGATGCCTGTAACTGTGCACAACCTCAGCCGGAACGCCTGCTGTACTGCCCCGGCAGGCACCATCAGCACATAATCCATCGCGATATTGGCATCATACTGGCTATGCGTTGTTTCGGCCTTGCTTACCCAGGTTTCGGCATTCACTTCAGGGGGGATAACATAATGACCATTCCAGGCGATGTTGATCAATGAATTATTGGTCCCCGTCCCGTTAAAAGTCAGATTTGAAATCCCTGTTGCTGTAACCGAAATGATGGGCTGATCTGCGTTGACTAAAAGAGAATGAAGATAATATTTATAGGAGGATGGAATGGTCCCGGAAAAGGTAATATGGAGCACTGATCCGGTGAGCTGGGTATTGATACTGATGGCATCCTTGATCAGCAGGTAATCAAGAATTTCCTCTTCGGTTGCCATCCAGATATTGTCGAGTCCGTTTTTTCCATAGGTATTCGCAACGTGGTTCATGGCGGTTTGAAAGGTGGCAAAATCATAACCATAGCTGCCATTGGTGACTGCGTGGGTAAAATGTACTCCCCAATGCCGGGCACTACCGGCACTTGCAGCAGCCATTGCATCCACAAGCGGTATCAGGCTGGCAGTGTTACCTACACCTTTGCGTCCCATTTTAATCTGGTTGTGATCCCAGGCAGAGGTTACATCCAGGCTTGGGTCTCCAACAGTGTATCCAACCCGGTAACACACAAGCGATCCCTGTGAAAAAGCTACCGGGGTGTATGCTTCAACTCCGTTGGGATTAACAAAAATGTTCATGTCAATTCCTCCCGTTGTGGCAGTCTGGGTTTTAAGTTTTACATAGCTGTGATTGCGTGCTACCTCATATTCCTTTTCACTGGTAACGTCAGATGTGAGCCCGTGATTGGAGACTCCCCAGTTATGCTGGTAAAGTTCAATCAACTCCGGCCAGGTAACAGTGATCGGGGCAAATGCACTTCCCGGATCATGCATGTCGTTCTCCCCGCCCCCATAAGTACTGAAGGAAAACAACGAGGAACTCATCTTGAAAAAGTGGTCATTCCCGCAGCCATCTGTGTACTTCAATCCAGGGAATGTGTTACCCGCTGCTGTTCCGCCTTCAAAAAAGGGATAACCATGGGTATAAATATCTTTCCCGCCATCATCGATCTGGAAACTGTAGGCAAACGACTTGTTGAACCTCAGGGGGGCTTTGGTTACGGTGAATGAACCGGGTGGCGAAGCAAAGGTCACGCTTATGGTAATATGCTGAAGGCTGTCGATTTGCTGTGCCTGCAAAATGAAAGAGTTCAGCATAAATAATATTAAAAAGGATGATATATAAATTTTCATATATACTTCAGCTGTGTAATTCTTTAACTGTTTGAGTTTGCAAATGACAATAAATTCATACGCCTGGTTTGATTATGCTAAGATAAGGATAAATCAATGGTGTTTTCCCCTGCCGGCAATATTCTTGCAAACGAATTCCCGAATACGACGGCTACGTTAGTGTCGCCAAATAATTAAGTATTATACTTACACTTAGTACGTATTTTTCTTATCATTTTGAATAATAATTAATTATACAAAAAAAAACTCAAATATTTTATTTATCCTGTGAGAATATTTTATAATATTGTGAACAATTTCACACACTGAAATACCATTCTAAAAATTAATTTAATTATTCTACTATGAACAACGACATGTTAAAAAAGCTGCTTGACGAATTCATGGCAAAGATCATTGCCAAGAACCCGGGAGAAACCGAATTTCACCAGGCTGTAATGGAAGTTGCAGAATCATTGATTCCTTTCATTGAAGAAAATCCAAAGTACAAGCAGGCTAAAATCCTTGAGCGGATGGCCGAAGCTGAGCGCATCATTATTTTCCGCATTCCCTGGCTGGATGACAAAGGTGAAATCCAGATCAACAGGGGTTTCCGGATCGAAATGAATAGCGCGATTGGTCCTTACAAAGGCGGCATGCGTTTCCACCCGACGGTTAACCTCGGGATTCTTAAATTCCTTGCCTTCGAGCAGGTGCTGAAAAACAGTCTTACCACATTGCCCATGGGCGGTGGCAAAGGCGGTAGCGATTTCGATCCCAAAGGAAAGAGCGACAATGAAGTAATGCGTTTCTGCCAGAGCCTCATGACCGAATTACAGCGTCATATCGGCCCGGATACCGACGTGCCAGCAGGTGATATTGGTGTGGGTGGCCGTGAAATTGGCTATATGTTTGGCCAGTACAAGCGCCTCCGTAATGAGTTTACGGGTGTTCTCACTGGTAAAGGTTTGGAATGGGGTGGATCACTTATCCGTCCTGAAGCCACCGGTTACGGACAAGTTTATTTTGCTGAAGAGATGCTGAAGACCCGTGGTCTCGATTTCAAGGGAAAAACTGTTACTGTTTCAGGCTCCGGCAATGTTGCCCAGTATGCTACCCAAAAAGTGACATTACTTGGAGGCAAAGTTGTTACCTTATCCGATTCCGAAGGTTATATTTACGACCCGAAGGGCATTGATGCCGATAAACTGGCTTTCGTTATGCACCTGAAGAACGTAAAGCGTGGCCGTATCAAGGAATATTGCGATAAATACTCAGAAGCTACCTTTGTTCAGGGCAAACGTCCCTGGGAAGTAAAATGCGATATTGCATTACCAAGCGCTACCCAGAATGAGATCGAAGGCAATGACGCCAGAACCCTCATGGCCAATGGTTGTTTCTGTGTTTCGGAAGGCGCCAATATGCCATCGACACCCGAAGCCATTGAAATTTATCTCGAGAAGAAGATCCTGTACGGTCCTGGCAAAGCTGCCAATGCCGGTGGTGTTGCAACCTCAGGCCTCGAAATGTCACAGAATTCCATGCGTATGTCATGGTCTCGTGAAGAGGTCGACAGCAAACTCCACAATATCATGATCAATATTCACAAAAACTGTGTGAAATACGGTACCGAGCCTGATGGATTTATCAACTACGTTAAAGGCGCCAATATCGGCGGTTTTGTAAAAGTTGCTGACGCTATGATGGCGCAAGGACTTGTCTAGGTGAATTGACCAGTTCATTTTGATTCAAACGGGGGACCAGGAAACTGGAACCCCGTTTTCATTTCAGGGAAACCATGTCCTTTACAAATCAGGAAAAGCGTCGGGGACTGACCCGGGTTCAGAATTTTCGGGAATCAGCATCAGAGGAGGTAAATAGAAAGATATTGAAGAAGGCATAAAAAACCACACCCTGCTGGATCTCCAGCATTGATTCAAAAAGGATGTTTAAGGTAAAGATCAGGAGAAAAACCAGGTATAATACCTGTCCTCTGCGCATGGCGTTAATGGCTGGCAATAAAAGGGACGCCAACAATACCAGGAAGCCGGTGAGTCCAAGGGTGACAAAAGTCTGAATAAATTGACTGTGTGCATTGAATTTATGCCGGAGCGCAGGAATAAGGTTATTTTCGCGATACCCATCAAGCAGGGCATCCTTCACATCCCCGGTTCCGACACCAAACAAAAAATGCTTTTTTATGATCCCGGCCGAAGTCGACCAAACAGCCATTCGGTCGGCATTGCTTTCGGCCTTAACGCGGTTCCTGACCGGTGCCGATACAATCGCACGCTCTGCACCGGCCACTCTTGAAAAAATTACGGGAGCAACGAGGTAGGCAATAAAAAAAAGTATCAGCACCCCGCCTGAAATGGCTGCCCCAAGCCATCCGTTTTTTAACCTGAACCATGCATACAGTGTCGCAGCAATAATAATTATGACCATGGTCAACAATCCGGCTTTTGAAACCAGGAGCAACACCATAACCATCAAAAACAGGATCAATCCTCCGATTAATATTGCAATTGACCTGCGCCGATGGTATTGCTGAAATAACTGAAGGAATAAAAATCCAATTGCAAAATTGTAATACATCGAAAGATAGCTGGCATGAAAATACCACGATAGTTTCATATAGTAAAACGAACTGCTGATCCCATAGGCATATTCATTAACCGCGGCACGGCCAAGCAGGATCAGGGCCCCGGTAATACAACCTGCAACAAAGAACCATGGCACCAGCCGGCTGCGCTCCTCCGGAAAGAGCGGCCAGGGGGAGGTGGCAAAGACCAGTGGAAAAAGGAACATTGACATTTTGATCTCAAGATCGAACCAGCCATAACCAAAGTTTGTGGTATACAGCATCCCGGCAAGGTAGAGTATGTATAATAATGCAAAGCTGAAGGTCCATCTGCGGCGCTTTTCCTGAAATACATGCCGGATGTTTTTGACAAAACGCCCGTCAATCAACCAATTCAGGATTAAAATCAGGATCAGTATTGGAACGACCCTGCCGAAAACCGGTAAAAAGAAAGCAACTGCTACCGCTGAAAACCAAAAAATCCGGTCGTGCAGCCGATACCTTTCCGAACTCATCCTGCGTTGATCCTTTTACTCGATACCAGGGCAAGGACAACCATAAAGCCTGTGTAGAGTGAGGAGCTGAGCAATAATATCAGGCTTGAAGCAACCATGCCGTTCCGCGGAACGAAAATCAGGTTGAGGCCGACATTGAGCAGAACACAAAACACGATGGCCAGTATCATATAAAGTGATTTAAAGTTGAGCTCCAGGTAACGCTGTAACAGCAAAGCCATCTGCCAAAGAAATGATGCCAGCAGTATGGGAAGATAAAGGAGCCAGAAATCCATCTCGGGAATATGCAGCAGATCCTCAAATATCATCGATTTGGCCACCATGAAGACGATGAAAATAATAATAAAGATCAGGATTTCAAAACTGATTGCCTCTTTGATGGTTTTCCAGGCAGCATGTTTGTGGTGGGCATTCCACTGATCAACAATTTTTGACTGATAAGACATAAAAATAGGAAAACTGGCAAAAGTTATTCCCTTGAATAATAAATCTTTCAGACCAGAATACATCCCGGCATTATGGTACCCAAAATGCTCCATGATGATAAACCGGTCGGCAGCCATCATTAAGTGTGAAAAGAAGAGCCACAAAGTGATCCCATATCCGAATTCAATCACCTTGCCCGAAAAACGTGCATTCAAGTATACATGTTTCAGGTCGACGTTAAGCAGTCCCTTTACCCTGATAATGGCACGCAGGATTAATACTCCGGCCAAACCAGCCACAAGTGACGCAAAAAGCAGTACAGCGTTCCTGATTTCAAAGACAAACAAGCCAACAAGCAAAAAGATCATGATCAGCAACTGATCGGCTCCCTCGAGGATTGCAGTGCGAATCGACCGGTGATAGGCTTCCAGGATCGCCTGGTGAAAGAGAAAAAAATGGGTCAGAAAGGTGAAAAGTGCGACGAGGATCAGTTCGATCATCCCCAGGTGAAAATAATAAATCCCCAACAGAACTACGATCAGGGTTGAAAACAGGGCGCTTAAAATGGTAAGGTCGAAGAAACGGCTCATCACTAAACTCGTCTCGCTGGGCATCCCTCCGAGGAATCGGAGGATACTCACCTGGACCCAGTGAAAACTCAGGGTAATCACCAGCATGGCCATATAAAAAAGGATGGAGTACCTTCCATATTCAACCGGACCTAAAAATCTAATAGTCAGGATAATAAGTAAAAGATTGACGATTGCAGGAATAAACCGCCCGGCAAGATATTTTAAAACCTCTTTTTTCATTCAGTAGGAAAGCCAGTCATCATGTGCTTTTTACTTTCTCTGAGGCACATCCCTTAAGAAAAAGGGCTTTGGCCGCAGCACTTTGTCAAAGTTAAAATACTGAATGACCGTGAAATCCTGTCCGTCATTCACTAAAGCGTAGAGCCTGTCGACATCATAAGGCATGGGATTCCCTTCCGGATCAGTCTGGCCTTCATAGCCTTGCTTATGGTAGGTTTTTATGGTCCTGCTCACGCCCGATGTATCGGTAAGCGTGATGATGATAAATGGCTGTGAGGCGAGAATAGAGTCCTTGCGCGACTTATCCATGTCGTTCAGCAAAGCCTCATAGTTGAGATTACGGAATCCGGATAAAAAGTTCAGCAACTTCAGCGTATCATAATCCCTAATTTCCTGGTTATCGGAAATTGAGATCAGTGAAAATTTATTACTCCCGTTATTCCGAACCTCATAGGAATACCCGGGTGTTCCGGGCACCTCCACCCTCACCGATGCAATTTCCGGGATATTGGTCCTGAACACATTATAATCCCTCCAGTATTTTTCGATCGGACTGTACCTGGGCGACACAAATCCCCTGAAGCCAGGCTGAAAAGTAATAAATGGCACAGCCGAGTGTTCCATCAGCATGAAACAGCCGTCATTACTTTGCGTTGCACCACCGACGTAGTATACCTTCGTCAGTTTTTCATGAGGAAACCATCGGATGGCATCGCAAAAATCTATCCGGTAAACATATTGGTAAATTTCAACCTTCACGGCATTCACGGCAAGTTCCTTGACGACATTATCGTGCGCTGCTTTTGCAACAGGCTGCTGGACTTCAATCTCAAGCATGGTCTTAAGCAACAAATCAATATTATGCCGCTGGCCAGGATATTTGTCGTTGACAATCCACTTACCGGGAGATAATTTCGTCAGCTTGACCGTGTTGTTGTTTTTATCCGACATGAATATTTTGGTAACATTTGAAGTATCCTCAACTGCAAAGTCATTAAGTGTCCGTTTGAATGTATTGTTCGACTGGGTCAGCCAAAGAACCAGTGCAATCAGCACCAGGATGATAAGGGCGAGGAATATGGATCTGTTTTTTTTCATGGTTGGTTTTTTCGCAGGGGACGTGCATAGGTACGATTACGGAGCCTGTATTTGACAATCCCAAACATGGAGATCAATAAAACGGGAAGTATGATGTTAAGCATTTGCCAGAATAGCCGTTGTTTGTCAACCTTGGCAGTATCGAGCATCCTGAGTTTCAGCTCGCGCGAGCGTACCGAAATCAGCCCGGAATCGTCACATAAATAATTAACAACATTCAGCAACAGGTCCTTATTCCCGAATGTTTGTTTCGTATACTGGTCATAGCCAAGTGGCAAAGGATAGCCCTGGGAATAATGGAACTGGTTTTTAGCAAGATCCCCGTCGGCGATGATGATCATCTTTGTGGGCTTGCTCTTCGGCCGGAACCCGAGGGAAGGATTGTCGGCCAATTCCGGTGGAATCCGGTATAAAAAGGCAGAGGTGAATTCTCCCTCCAGCAGCAAGGCAACAGGCATCGGCCCCTTGGTGAACATCCGCTCATCCGGCTCCTTTTTTAATATCTCAAGGTCAACCAGGGCAGGGGCATTCACCGTACGGGCGTATGGTGATGTTTCGAGAAGGAAGGTCTTTTTTACACCCGGGGCCACAACCGTATCAAGGGTGCTCAGAAATTCAGTTTTGATGACATTGAGTCCATTGACGATCGGGTGGTTGATCGTAGGCATCAGAATCGGGAAGAAATACCACTTGAAATAATCAAACTGAGGCTGGTTCCCGACTTGACCGGTTTTAACGGGAATCGGTAAAGCATTGAGATCCTGGACCAGGTTGATATTCAGCCTTACACCATAATTAAACAGCATATCCTCCAGATTGATGTCATTCGGAATCCCCATGGTGCTGTTGTATTTCTGCAGACTGTCCATACTCGCAAAAACCGGATCGATGAGCCATAATACCTTGCCGCCGCGCATGATAAACTGGTCGATCAGGAATTTGTCGCGTTCATCAAAGGGTTTCGTCGGTTTTGCAATGATGATGGCGCGATATTTATTGATCAGCACATCGTTGGCGGAGTCTGTTTTGATTCGTATCGACAGGCTGTTTATCTTGCTGCTCAAGGTTACGCGATCGACATTGTAAAATTCAGATAAAGAATTGTGCAAATCGATTCCCTCCATGTCATCCAGTTCACCCTGCCCCTCGATGATGGCGATACGCGGTTTGATCGAGGTGGTCAGATTTTTAATAGCACTGGCGAGGTTGTATTCAAGGGATTGGATGGAATTGTTCAGCACCATGTTCGACTCCTGCTGTAGTTGCGCCATGAGCAGCTGCACCGGCGTTTCCTTTCCATGATAGGAGACCATAGCCCCCGGGAAAATGATAAGCTGCGACGACTCTCCCTTTTTATTCACCCGCAGATCGGTAGGCAGCAACCCGCGCTCAACCAGCAACCTGTAAGCATCGTTGCGGTCTTTGGCATTAGGATTATCCGACGGATCAACAAATTCATACTGGATATTATCGCTGTATGCCCTGAATTCATCCAGCATCTCCTTTGTTTCATTTGATAACCGCTGAAATCCGGGAGGCAGATCGCCGTATAGGTATACCTTGAAAAACACCACGTCATCGAGCTTTTTCAGCAATTGTTTCGTGGCCGGAGCAAGGGAATAGCGCTTTTCTGCCGTAAGGTCAAACCGTGTAAAAAGGAATGCTGCAATGATATTGAGTACAACAATGATTGCAAGGCTAAGTATAAGCCTGATAATATTCGCACGTTTGATATCTTTTTTCTTATCTGCCATTTACTTTCTTTTTCACTACCCACATAGTTGCCAGATTAAAAGCCTCCATCCAGCCATCTCAATATCCTACCATTTTCTGCTTTCAAGCGATAATTTTGTCATCAGGATGAAAATCGCCGCCACACTTGCAAAATAGATCAGGTCGCGTGTATCAATCACACCGCGGCTCATCGAGGAGTAATGGGCATTGAGCCCAAGCGATTCGATGAGCAATCCGGTTTTTCCAGAAACGATAAAGGTATATACAAACTCAAATCCCATGTAAAGGATAAAGCTGATGAATACCGCCAGGATAAAAGATACGATCTGGTTATCGGTGAGGGAGGATGCAAAGATCCCAATGGCTACAAAACTGGATCCAAGGAAGAACAATCCGATATAGGAACCCCAGATGCTTCCTGAATCGAGGTTTCCCGGCGGCAGGCCCAGGCTGTATACCGAAAAATAGTAAACCAGGGTTGGCAGCAGGGAAATGATCACGAGCACAACACCGGCAAAATATTTTGCCAGCACTACCTGAAGATCAGTGAGAGGCTGGGTCATAAGCAATTCGATGGTACCGCTTTTCTTCTCATCGGCAAAGGATCGCATCGTAATGGCAGGGATCAGGAAAAGGAAAACGAACGGCGCCAGGATAAACAAGCCATCAAGGCCGGCAAATCCGAAATCGAGTACATTGAATTCCAGCGGGAACACCCAAAGGAAAAGCCCTGTCATCAGCAGGAAAACGATCATGACAATATACCCGATAAGCGAGTTTAAAAATCCGTTGATCTCTTTCTTAAATAGGGTAAGCATCAGTATACCTGTTTTGGGAGTGCAAAATTAGCATTTTTCAGGGATTACACATTGAGTACACCTCGAAAAGGTATATTCAAAGAAAACCGGACGCTGAATGAAGTCGAAGTATCTTCATTAACAGGTGATTGGATCCTGAGCGAAGCCGAAGGATCCTTCGGCTTCGCTCAGGATCCAATTTTCCATCTCGCTCGTCAAGTTTCCGTCACGTCATAAAATTTCCACAGTCACCAGCTGATCCATTTTCAATCCGAGTAAACTGCTGGCTTTGCCCTCGCGGATAGCGATTTCGAGGTAACCGCTGCTTGAAAAAAGCGCCAGCATAACGCCCGGACTAACGTCTTTATAGGATTTACTGATTTCGGTAATACTATAGTTCGCTGAACGAAAAGTAATCGCGAACTTGTGATTTTTAACAATGGAGGTGAAGAGGGATTCGGTGATATTTACAAAGACATTATCATAATTATCAATGTAAATCACCTTTCCCTTTACCATATCGCCCTGTATCACAGGCTGGAATGCCATCTTCTGGAGCACATTGTCCTTTGGATGACCCAGCGCATCAATGGGTTTATCGGTGGCAATATGGCAGGCAACCTTTACAAATACATCCCGAGCCGGGAAGGTGAAATAATCCGAATCCTGCAGGATGTCTAGCTCAATAATTTTGGTGGGTTTGTCATCAAACAACAGCGAGAAAATCCCGTTGTCGGCGCCGATAAAATAATGACCATGATGAAAAACCAGGGTATGGGGCGTTTCGATGGCTGCCTCAGAATTAATAGCCAAAATATGAATGGTTCCTTCAGGAAAATTACGATAGAAGTTGCGTACGATAAAAGCCGCCTGGTTGAGGTCAAATGCAGGAACGTGATGCGAAATGTCGACGATATGCGCTGTGGGAAGCATCCGGAGAATGGCTCCTTTTACAGCACCAGCATAGTGGTCTTTAAGTCCCCAGTCGCTTGTAAGGGTGATGATGGCCATGGAAAAATTCGTACTTTTGCGTATTCAAAGGTATGAAAATTTCATGAGTGAGAAAATAATTAACATCGAAACCATTCATCCGCTTGATATTTTTGGTGCGAATGACCAGAATCTGGAGGTGGTACGTAACTTTTTCCCGAAACTGAAGATCGTTTCCCGCGACAATTATATCAAAGCATATGGCGAGGAAGCCGACCTGACCGAATTTGAATCAAAATTCAGCACCCTCCTGCTCTATTTCGAAAAATTCGGCCGGCTGACAAAATCAGATATATCACAGCTTTTAGGAGCTGAGTCCAATGGCGCCACCATGGCTTCCGAAGGTCAGGCAGATGTGCTTGTCCATGGAAAAAACGGTATGCTGATACGCGCCAGGACAGCAAACCAGCAAAAACTGGTTGACAGCTGCACCAAAAACGACCTGGTCTTTGCCATAGGCCCTGCCGGTACCGGAAAAACCTATACAGCCGTTGCCCTGGCTGTACGTGCACTGAAAAACAAGGAGATCCAGCGGATTATCCTGACCCGCCCTGCTGTGGAGGCTGGTGAAAACCTTGGCTTCCTTCCCGGTGACCTGAAGGAGAAGCTCGATCCCTACATGCAACCATTGTACGATGCCTTAGGCGATATGCTGCCAACTCAGAAACTGCTGCAATACATTGAGGACCGGGTGATCGAGATCGCCCCCCTGGCCTTTATGCGTGGCCGAACCCTGAACAATGCATTCGCCATTCTCGACGAGGCACAGAATACGACCCCCAGCCAGCTCAAGATGTTTCTCACCCGCATGGGTTCCTCAGCAAAATTCATCGTAACCGGCGATATCACCCAGATCGACCTTCCCAAAAACCAGGTAAGCGGACTGATACATTCCCAGGAAATCCTCAAAAACATCCCCGGTATCGACTTCATATACCTCGATAAGTCCGATATCATCCGGCATAAACTGGTGAGCAGGATCATCAACGCCTACAGCAATGAAAAGACTTGAAACGATGCTAACCCTGCAGGCAACACCACATATTTACCAATTTGATCTATCTTTGCGCATCAAAAAAAATCAGCCATGACAAACGTTCTGAAAAAGACCAGTTTCAACTTTCCGGGACAGAAAAATCTGTACAAAGGGAAGGTACGCGATGTATACAATATCAATGATGAATTCCTGGTGATGGTTGCAAGCGACAGGATCTCGGCATTCGATGTCGTGCTGCCAAAGGGAATTCCTTTCAAAGGGCAGGTTCTGAATCAAATCGCTGCCAAATTCCTGGATGCCACAGCCGATATCTGCCCGAACTGGAAAATCGCAAGTCCTGATCCCAATGTGACCATCGGCCGATTCTGCACAATCTACCCGGTCGAAATGATCATCAGGGGTTACCTTACCGGAAGTTCATGGCGGTCCTACCAAAAGGGGTCCAGGTTGATCTGCGGAGTATCCGTCCCCGATGGCATGAAGGAACATCAGCGGTTCCCTGAACCGATCATTACTCCAACCACGAAAGCTGCCGAGGGACATGATGAAGACATAACCGAAGCAGAGATTCTGGCACAGGGTTTAATCCCAAGGGAGGAATATGATCTGATAAAAAAATATACCTATGCGCTGTTCAAACGCGGAACCGAAATGGCTGCCCAAAAGGGACTGATCCTGGTTGATACGAAATATGAATTTGGTAAAGGTGCCGATGGAAAGATTTATTTATGCGATGAAATTCACACCCCGGATTCGTCACGATATTTCTATCTCGAGGGATATGAAGAGCGGCAGGCCAGCGGGCAGCAACAGCGCCAGCTTTCAAAGGAATTTGTTCGTGAATGGCTCATGGCCAATGGCTTCATGGGCAAAGAGGGCCAGCAGGTTCCTGAAATGAGCGATCAATGGATCAATGAGATTTCAGAGCGGTACATTGAACTCTATGAAGGGATAACAGGTGAAAAATTTGTCCGCGCCGAATCATCAGACATGATCCAGCGTATCGAATCAAATATCAACACCTGGCTGTCATCAAACCAGTGAAAAATCGTAAATCTAAAATCCCCACTCCTTGATCCCCTTCTCTCCTCCCAGGATGGACCAGAAAATCGTCGATGAAGTCGTCGACACCCTCTATTCAGGGTGGATCACAACCGGACCGAAGACGAAGAAATTCGAAAAGCTGCTCTCCGCCTACGGGGGACAGAAGGTGACCCTGTGCGTGAGTTCGGCTTCGGCCGGGCTTGAGCTGATGCTTCGCTGGTTTGGGGTGAAAGAGGGCGATGAAGTCATCGTTCCGGCCTATACCTATTCCGCCACTGCCAATGTGGTGGTGCACTGCGGCGCGAAGGTGGTTTTTGTTGACGTCGGAACCGATTTCAACATTGCCATCGAGGCCATTGAAAGTGCCATTACCCCGCGCACCAAGGTGATCATGCCTGTGGATATTGCCGGCTGGCCTTGTGATTACGATGCCATCAATGCACTTGTGCAAAGGGTGGATATTCAAAATTTCTTTAATCCGATGACAAAGGAACAGCACATGCTGAACCGGATCCTGGTATTATCGGATGCTGCCCATTCCATTGGCGGGCAATACCGTGGCAAGCGGGTGGGCAACCTCACCGACATAACGGTTTATTCATTTCATGCGGTCAAGAATCTGACCACTGCCGAAGGGGGCGCCGTTTGCCTGAACCTGCCTCCTCCCTTCGATCATGACACGATTTACCGTGACCTGAATGCCAAGTCACTGCATGGCCAAACCAAGGATGCCCTGGCCAAAACCCAGGTCGGGGGATGGCGTTACGATATCATCGAGCCAGGTTACAAATACAACATGACCGATATTCAGGCCTCCATCGGGCTGGTTGAACTCGCCCGCTACGACGGAGACATGCTGGTAAGGCGCAAGCAGATCTTCGACCGCTATGCCGCCGCATTTGCGAAATATACCTGGGCGCAGGTTCCTGAATATGAAAACGCGATAAAAAGATCCTCCTATCATGTTTTCACATTGCGCATCAAAGGAGTCACCGAGGCTCAGCGTGACCATATCATCCGGGAGATATTTGCCCGGGAAGTGGCTGTAAACGTGCATTTTGTCCCATTGCCCATGATGACCTATTACCGCAACGAGGGATACGACATCAAGGATTACCCCGTTGCCTATGATAATTTTTCCAGGGAAATCAGTTTACCTGTATACTACGATCTCTCCGATGAAATGGCCGATACGGTGGTAAAAGCGGTGGTTCAGTCGGTGAAAGCAGTGATGGAATAATTCGATTTACGATTTACGATTTACGATTTTAGATTTACGATTTTAACATAATGATTCGGTTTTTTGATCTCCTGATTTCATTTTCAGTATTGCTACTGCTGCTACCCTTCTTTCTGGTCATATGTATTATTATCATAGTGGATTCGCGCGGTGGGGCATTTTACCGGCAATGGCGGGTAGGAAAGGACGGAAAGGAGTTTGAGCTGATAAAGTTCCGGACAATGGTCTCTGGCGCTCAAAACCTTGGCGGACTTACCATCGGTGCCCGCGACAGCCGGATCACGAAATCAGGTTTTTTTCTGCGTCGTTACAAACTCGATGAACTGCCGCAACTGATCAATGTGCTGGCGGGCGACATGAGCCTGGTCGGTCCCCGTCCGGAAATCAGGAAATATGTCGACCTTTACACACCTGAGCAACGGGGCATCCTGTCGGTGAGGCCCGGAATAACCGACTGGGCTTCGATCGAATACATCAGTGAAAATGAAATCCTTGGAAATGCAAATGACCCGGAAAAGGAGTACATCGGGGTGGTACTGCCTGCAAAGATCAGGCTAAACAGGCGATATATTGAAAACCGCGGCCTCCGGGAATATTTTAAAATTCTGTTCATCACCGCGCGAAAGATCCTCAGGGGGTGAGATCAAAAGGCAGAAAAAACTTCAGTTTTTAACCGTAAATGTTTTCGAAATCGTATCCTCATCCCCGGTTCTCAATAAAATCACATAGATGCCATCGGGGTAATTTGCGGCATTCAAAGGAATTTCATGGTTCCCCGGTTCCAGGGTCTGTTCGAGAAGGATCTCCTTAACCCGTCCCGTTGCATCCAGGATGCTGATCGTGACCTTTCCGTTTTTCACAATTTCAACGGGGATGATGGTGATTTTTTTCACCGGATTCGGATAATTCTGTAAAATCCGGGCCCTGGGATTCATGGTCATATCGTCGATGGCATTCGGATAAAACATCGGGCTGCCAGCCTGGACCCAGGCCGTATAAATCAGGCTTGCCAGGGCGTTTGAACCATTCCGCATCAGGGTGATCGTAAAATTACCCGACCTGGACCATAAAGCCTGGTAATAGGCATCGGAGCTGGTGCTTCCTGTCGTCAAACGGGCATGATCGTCTGCTGCCAGAATACTGTCAACAAAGGTATAATCGCGATACAGGTAGTCAAATACAAAACCGGAAACATCATTGATGAACTGCGCTGAATCAGCCGTATAGGTGAGCTGTGATTCATACTTCGTAACCATGGATGTCTCATAACGGGAATGGATCCCGCTTTGACCGGTCATCTGCCCGTTATAATTCCGGGTAATATGGAGCGGCATATGGCCGTCGCCAACATAATGGCCCAGGTCAGCGGCATATAACGCCGACCGGTTCCAGTCGCCGCGCTGGAAACAGCTTTTCAAAGAATCAAACACCCTCAGTGTTGTCCATGGGAGGATTCCCTGGTCGATCACGAAATTGTAGCCGTACTTTGCCACAACGGAATCATAATCCTGCGAAATCGATCCGTTTTGCACGAATTCAGGATAGTTATCGATATCAATATAGTGACGGGGCGATTCATCCGGATCATCGTTTTTGCGGTAATCGGCATCGGAGGCATGACTCGCGATGAAATTGGTCCACGAAGGGATCAGAAATGAAAGCTGGGCAGGCAAGGCCGCAGCGGTATTCTGACTTATCTTTTTATGACCTTTCGATCCCCAGCTCGATAGCATGAGACAGAGGCAAATAAGAGCAATAGTATAGCGTAGTTTTTTCATTCAAATGCGGTCAGGAGGTTTTCTAATTCTTCAATTTTTTCGGGATATCCGGAATGGTTATATGCGTATATAAGATTGTTGATCAGGCGTCGGATGATAACCTGATTGCTACAGGGTGCAAAAAACGATTTTTCCGGCTTCAGCTTCATCTGCCGCACAAATAATTCGATTTCCCGGCGTGTAAATACCGCACCCAGATTAAATGGATTGACATAAAACAACACATCCTCCTCACCGGGATTTTTTAATCCGGTATCTGTGAGGTATGCCACGATGAAATGCTGGGGCAGATTCACGCCATACACCGGGAGGCCCAGTTTCTGCGCCAGGATGATAAACAGCATCCCGAGCGACAACGGGCTTCCTTTGTGGGTTTCAAGGAAGGTGTTGATGCACGAATTTTGGGGTGCGGCCATGTCATTCGTATTGCCTTCAAAATGATGAAGATCAAAAATAACATGGTTCAATACCTTCACATTTTCAAGCGCAGTAAGGTTATCATGCAGCTCGATCCAGATATCCATTTTTAGCTGCTCGATCCGGATAATCACATCCTCTTCATCCAGCGATGGGTACTGTGTTTTTGTCACCAGCATGAATCCCTTCAGCAGGTCATCGGAACCGAGATTCAGCCAGTTTACAAAATCTATGTAAAGATTCTCCTGACGAAGTTTCCTGATGATGAACTGAATGCGCTCCTGAACAACCGGATCAAAGGTATTTTCAAAGGTCTTTTCCAGGGGATCAACCGCATCAGCGCCAAGTGATAACAACTGGTCGCGGATAAGGCCAAAGGCAGCATCATCCGGCTCATCCAGCAATTTTATCAACGCAGGTATTTTTGAAAGATCCGACAATGGATTGATTATTTAGAGTACAAAAGTACACATTATCGGTGTTGAACAATGTGGAATAGTTAAGCGGTCAGTTTTTCCAGCACGAGGGAAATCAATTCCAGTACCACTTTTTTATGATCCTGGTTGTACTCTCCGGTCGCCCTGTTTGCAATCAGCGTGCAAATGGTGGCCATTTCATGCCCCATAAGGGCGCCGAGTCCATACAGGGCAGAGGTCTCCATTTCAAAGTTAACGATCCGGTGTTCGCGGAAACGGAAGCTCTGCAGCTTTTTGATCATGTCAGGGTCTGAGAGCGGGAGCCGGAGGAATCGGCCCTGCGGACCATAAAATCCCGGTGCGGTGACGGTGATCCCGGCAACGGAATAGGGCCTGAACAGGTCGATCAGTCGGTCGGAACCCTTCACAAAATAGGGTGTTGAAAGATTCTCAGGCCAGGCGGCATGCTCCGCAAATGCTGCCGTCATCTCCTGGTCGATTATGCCTGGGGCTCCCTTGTAAAAATGCAGCAGGTTATCGAGTCCAACCGCATGTGTTGATAAACCAAAGCTGTTCACCGGCACATCAGCCTGGATTGATCCCGAAGTCCCGATGCGCACAATGCGTAATGATCGCTGAACCGGTTTTTGGGTCCTGGTTGCCAGATCGAAATTGGCCAGGGCATCCAGTTCATGCATTACGATGTCACAATTATCGGTTCCGATACCAGTGGATAATGCAGTGATCCGCGTTCCGTTATAATAGCCTGTGTGGGAAATAAATTCCCGGTTCGCGGCACGGTGGTCGATTCCGGTGAAATGATCGGAGATTTCATGAACCCGTTGCGGATCGCCTACAACAATAACGGTATCAGCCAAATCCTCCGGCTTCATGCAAATATGATAAACACTTCCATCAGCATTCACGATCAGGTCTGGTTCTGCGAGTAAGGGCATAAGATTCTTTTCGACAAAAGTACTAAATTACCGAGGATTTAAGGCCAGAATCATGGCAAACTCAGACAAACGATGTTAAAATATCAGTTTTATACTTCGACTGTTGAGTCCACTCCGAAAAGGGATATTTTAATCAAAACCGGACACTGAGCGAAGTCGAGTAAGGACACTGAGCGAAGCCGAAGTGTCCTCATTAACAGGTAATTGCATTCTTCGACTTCGCTCAGAATCCAATTGATCGGACTTTTCGGAGTTGACTCACTGTTTGAATTTGTAAATGAAAGCAAATTCAAACGTTCAGCATGGCTGCATCTAAACAAGATTGCTTTCGCAATCCTGTCAAGATGCAGTATAATCCGATGATGGAATTGTTTTTGACCAATCACAACCACCATTTCGTTCTGGTCATATTTAACTAAATTTGTCACATGAAAAAGCATCACCCAATGGTGGATGGTCCCTGGTAGCTTGGTGAGTAAAACTGTAAAACATGGATGTAGAAATAATCAATATCGGGGATGAATTGCTTATCGGGCAGGTTATAAACACAAATGCCTCCTGGATGGCCGAACAATTAAACCTGTCCGGGTTCAGGGTGAGCCAGGTTACCGTGATCAGTGATCAGAAGGAACACATCCTTAATTCATTGATAATGGCAGAACAGCGTGCCGGAATTGTGTTGATTTCAGGCGGTATCGGCCCCACCCGGGATGATATCACAAAGCATACGCTGTGCGAATTCTTTGGTACAAGGCTGGTTTTCAACGAAGAAGCCTACCACGATGTGGAAACCATTTTCGCACGGCGGGGCTACAAAGTTACGGAACTTAACCGGCAACAGGCTGAACTCCCCGAAAACTGCATTGGCCTGCCAAATAAGGTGGGGACGGCCCGGGGCATGTGGTTTGAGAAAGAAAGGAAGGGTGGCGGTAAAACCATTTTTGTCTCCATGCCGGGAGTTCCCTTCGAAATGAAAGCCATGATGACCGAACATGTCATTCCCCGGATCAAAGAGACATTTCATACTCCGGCCATCTATCATAAAACAATACTCACGACGGGGATCGGAGAATCTTTTCTGGCTGCACGCATCGAGGAGTGGGAAAATGGTCTCCCCGAACATATCAAGCTGGCCTACCTGCCTCAGCCGGGTATCGTCCGGCTTCGCCTCACCGGTACAGGGAAGATGGAACAACTCATTCATCAACAGGTCGATGCCGAAGTAGCCAGGCTGGAATCCCTGATACCAGACTACATCTATGGTTATGATGATGACACCCTTGAAAATATCATCGGGCGCTTGTTAAAACAAAAGCAGGCAACCCTCGCCACGGCCGAAAGTTGCACCGCGGGCTATATTGCCCACCTAATAACCAGTATTCCGGGAAGTTCGGGCTATTACAAAGGCTCAATGGTGGCCTATGCGAATGATATCAAGCAGCGCATCCTGGGGATAAATTCCTCCTCTCTTGAACAATACGGCGCTGTAAGCAAGGAGGTGGTTACCGAAATGGCCATTGCGGCACAAACCATGTTCGATGCCGACTATGTGATCGCAACTTCGGGGGTTGCCGGTCCCGATGGCGGAACGGCCGACAAACCTGTCGGGACCACATGGATTGCCATCGCATCGCCAAATGAAGTATATGCGAAGAAATTTTCATTCGGCGACAGCCGCGACCGGAATATCCGCCGGACTGCACTCCAGGCTCTCAGTATGTTGCGGAAAACGCTGATAATTTGAAGATTTGAAGATTTGAAGATTTGAAAATTTGAAAATTTGGAGATTTGGAGATTTGGAGATTTGAAGATTTGAAAATGTCTCTAGCTAAAGTATAATCATTTGTCATTTGTCATTTGTCATTTGTCATTTGTCATTTGTTAATTGTCATTCGTCATTTGTCATATGTCATTTGTAAATCGTAAATCGTAAATCTTTTTTACTTCTCTTATTGTACTTTAAAATAAAAATTCTATCTTTGCACTCCGTTTTGAAATACCTTTTAATTGAATAACCATGGCAAGGATTTGTGAAATCACCGGAAAGATAGCGATCAAGGGACATAAAGTATCGCACTCCAATAAGAAATCGAAACGTTGGTTCAGCCCCAACATTCAAACCAAAACCTTCTTTGTTGAAGAAGAAAACCGCGATATTAAGCTCAGGGTATCAGCTGAAGGGTTACGCCATATGAACAAAAAAGGTGTTTATACCTGCATCAAGGAAGCAAGGGAAAAAGGTTATCTTACTAAGTAAGTTTTTTTTTCATGGGTAAAATGCTGTTACAATGTAACAGCATTTTTTTTTGCCTGCCAGAAAAGGAAATAAATAACCTGGTTTTTCGTTTAATAAATACAGATGACCGGCCACGAATGAATAAGATCCTTTACTTTTTTCTTTTCCTGTGTGTTTTACCTTTTTTCGGACAATCGCAGCAGGTTCAGGATCAAGACGACAACAGCAACCTGGTGCAGTTTTCGGGCATGACCATCACTGCCGACAGTCTCAATCCTGTCCCCTATGTGCGCATTATTGATATGGCAAGTCACCGTGGAACCACCACCGACGTGAATGGTTATTTCTCATTCGTGGCGCATATAAACGACACCGTTGTATTTACCGCACTTGGCTTTAAACCTGCCTCATTCATCATTCCCGACACCATTACCAAAAAGCGTTATTCCTTAATTCAACTCATGTCGTCCGACACGCTTACACTGACGGCAGCCTACATTTTCCCATGGCCCACCCTCGAGGATTTCAAAAGGGCTTTCGTGGAATTAAAGATCCCGGATGATGATCTTGAAATTGCCCGTAAAAATCTCCTGGGTTCCGACATCCGGATGCGGGCCGAAGAATACCCCATGGATGCATCGATGAACTACCGCAATTATATCGACACCCAAACCAGCAAACTCTATTATTTCGGGCAACAGCAACCCTTCAATATTTTCAATCCATTTGCCTGGGCTGCCTTTATCAAAGCCTGGAAAAACGGGAAATTCAAATCACAGGAAGAAAGATTAAAATAACGCTCCCATTGAAAAAACTGATCCAGATAGCCTTACTCTCATTTTGCCTTATAGCTACCGGTGCGTTTGCCCAGGAACCAACAGGTACCCTGACGGGTTCGGTAACCATGCCGGGTTCCCTGCAGCCGCTTCAGTTTGTCAACCTGGCAGTTAAAGGCACTACCATCGGTGCCACCACCGACAAGGACGGTCGGTTTGAGATGAAAATACCTGCGGATACAAACCTGGTGATTTTGTATTCGTACGTGGGATATTTAAAAGATTCCATCGTGGTGAAAGTCGGAAATCAAGAGCGCCGGCGCCTCAACCTGACCATGACCCCCAGTTCCACACAGCTTGAATCAATTGAGGTAAAGGACCAGCAATTACGAACCAACACCTTCAGCCGGCTCGATCCGAAAGTAGTGACCTTCATTCCTACGATCAATGCAAGCGTGGAGGATCTGATTAAGACTATGCCGGGCGTCTCCTCCCGCAACGAATTAAGCTCCCAGTATTCGGTTCGCGGTGGCAATTACGACGAGAACCTGGTCTTTGTCAACGATATCGAAATTTACCGGCCATTTCTTGTCCGTTCCGGCCAGCAGGAAGGGCAAAGTTTCCTGAATCCCGACCTGGTTTCAGGCATCTCCTTTTCAGCCGGTGGATTTGATGCCAAATATGGTGATAAGATGTCATCGGTTCTGGATATAAAATATAAAAAGCCAACGGAGTTTGCAGCCTCATTCGATGTCAGCCTCCTGGGTGCTACGGGACACGTGGAGGGAACCTTCGCCAGGAAATTTTCCTACCTGCTTGGCGCCAGGTACAAAACCAACTCATACCTGTTCAAAGGGCTCGACACCAAAGGGAATTACAAACCACAGTTCTTCGATATCCAGGGGATGCTTTATTATGAGATAGATAAAAAATGGGATCTGTCGGTTCTTGGTAATTTTACCAACAACTATTATAAACTGATCCCCGAAACCCGCGAAACCAGTTTCGGAACCCTTGATGAAGCCTATAAAATCAAAATTTACTTCGACGGACAGGAGGTCGATCGCTACCAGAATTGGCTTTCTGCGGTGACACTTACCTATAAACCTACGCCCAGCGTCCGGCTGAAACTGATTTCTTCGGCATTTCAAACCTATGAGTCCGAAACCTATGATGTATCCGGCGAATACTGGCTTGGTAAACTGGAGGTATTCCAGGGGAGCACACAGGGACAGATCACCGAAATAATGGGCGTTGGCGCCTATCTGCAGCATGCCCGCAATTACCTTGATGGAACGGTATTCAACATTGAGCACCGCGGCACCTGGGAAAAGGACAAGAGCAACCTTTCATGGGGATTGAAGTACCAGCATGAATATTTTATTTATTCCGTCAATGAATGGGAGTTACAGGATTCGGCCGGCTATTCCCTGCCCCATCCGCATGATTCGCTCGGTACCCCATACCCGCCGCAAAATGACCTGATCCTTTACAATGTCATCCTGAACAAGAGTACGGTCAATACCAACCGGTATTCGGCCTTCATCCAGGATACATGGACTTTTAAAAATGAGAAAAATGACATTTCTCTCACGGCAGGGATGCGTGCGATATACTATGATTATAATAACCAGGTGTCGGTTAATCCCAGGATGAATATCTCTTTCAAGCCGCACTGGAAAAATGAAACGGTGTTCCGGCTCTCGGCCGGAATTTACTCCCAGCCCCCTACCTTCCGTGAAATGACGAATCTCACCGGCGCCGTGGTTCCCGGGTTGAAAGCCCAGACTTCCATCCAGGTGGTGGCAGGAAGTGATTACTATTTCAAGGCGTGGGGCAGGCCGTTTAAATTCGTCTCAGAGGTCTATTACAAAAATATTCAGAACCTGATCCCGTATGAGATTGATAATCTGAAGATCAGGTATTATGGAACCAATGATGCCCATGGTTATGCCGCCGGAATTGATTTCCGTGTGAATGGTGAATTTGTGAAGGGCGCTGAATCCTGGGCCAGTCTGTCGTTCATGAAAACGGAGGAGTATTATGAAGGATCTTGGATCCCGCGGCCAACCGATCAGCGGATGAACCTGGCGATCTTCTTCCAGGATTATATTCCGAAATTTCCTACCTGGAAAGTCAATCTCACCCTCATCTATGGCACTGGCCTGCCTTTCGGACCGCCCAACTCTCCCAGAAGTGAACAAACCCTGCGCATTCCGCCCTATCGCAGGATCGATCTCGGTCTGTCGAAACAACTCATCGGAGCCCAGACAAACTTCTCGGCAAAAAATCCGCTGCGGGCCATCCAATCCATGTGGATTTCGCTCGAAATTTTCAACCTGCTCCAGATCAACAATACCGTATCCTATCTCTGGGTCACCGATATTTATGGCAAGGAATACGCCGTTCCAAATTATCTGACACCGCGGATGATCAACCTGAAGCTGATCGCGAAATTTTAATGTCCGGAAACCTTAAACCTGTCGCCGGTCCCTTCGATCATCCTCCGTTCCCACTCCTTCCCATAGCCGGGGTGTGACGGCCTTTTCGGAATCCCCTTGCCACTGCCGTTGTCGAGAATCTCCATGCCATCGCATTGTTTCATATTACCATCCACATACTTCATGAAGAGGTAATGATAAAAGGAATTCCATTTGCTCACGAGCAAGTTGCCGGTGTAAACGGAGTAATCGGTGATATAATCGACCCCTGCAGAAGGATTGTCTTTGTAAAGCACCGCTGATTTTGCATCGACAATTTCGGTCTCCCTGATTAACCGTGATTCAAGCTGCCGCTGGTACTGCTCAATCTCCGGGTGGATGAGATTGTATCTTGAATAACACCAGTTATTGACCTGGCTGAATGTCCAGAATGCCGATGTTTCAGACCATGAGATCATGGACCCGTTGCCGATGGCGTAACTTTTCGGTATCTCCTTGATGCCACAGTAAATGGGGGCATAAACACATCCGTCGGCATCATCAACACCAAACCAGTAAATGCCACCTATCGGATCAGGCAACCAGCTCCTCGACTGGGCAACAAAACTGTACCCTGTTTGCTGCGTGGCAATGGCACGTTCGTTACAATAAAGCACGCTGTCGACCTTGAATTCCATTGGCCGCCACCGGTATGGCAGCTGAAACGGCCCCGCGCCAAAATCGTAACGCATATCCAGCGGGGTATCCTCAAAATGATCACGCATGCCGGCAATAACCTCCTGCAGGGTCACCGGCGAATCGGGTTTAACCCATAAGGGCAAACGATTGGAGACATATTTATTTGGATTTGGCGTATTGTCAGTGAATTGAGGATCCCTTGCCAGTCTGCCTGATGCATATTCAGTGAAGGCATCATTTTCCCTGATCTGCTTGTTGATCTTTCGGAAGAATGACCAGACCCTGGCATCGCAATATCTTGCACCTCCGAAATTCAAAGGATTATATACATCAGAAAAACTGAAATCTGCATCTGCTCCTTTATAAAATTCATGTGACCTTGCAAAACTGATTACATCCGGCGAATGGAAAACCGTCTGGTTGGGATCAGACCAATTGTTGGCCTGTTGAATCGGGAATGTTGTGATTCGGGCCTGGTTTGCATGGCCGCTTACATAACCGTCGGGAATGAGCCGGGCAACCCACACGGCCCCCTTTTCAAATTTCCCCTTTCCGATGATCTCCATGATCCAGGCTTCATTGGCATCGGAGATGGAGAGCGATTCCCCTGCAGAAGCATAGCCATATTTTTCGATCAATTCCACAATGACCTGCATTGCCTCCCTGGCAGATTTTGAACGCTGCAGTGCGATTTTCATCAGCGAACCGTAATCGAGGATGGCACCGGGCTGACTGCCAAGCAACTCCAGACCGCCAAAAGTAGTCTCCCCGATAGCGACCTGGTGCTCATTCATAAACTGGATTACCGAATAGGTGTGCGCAACTTCGGGGATTTCACCCAGTAACTTCCCGTTTTCGTAATGGAATACCTGGCACAGTTCACCCGGCTTATGATCAGCCGCAGGATAAAAGGCCATTGCGCCATAGCGGGTATGGGAATCGGCCGCATAGGTGATCATTACAGAGCCATCCTTGCTGGCGCCCCTCGAAATTATAAGATTTGTACAGGCCTGGGATGTATTGAGCCCCGGGATAAACAGCATAACCAGGCAAGCCATTAACGCAATTTTTTTCATTGTCGGAATTTTCGGTAAAAATAGGAAAAAGATCAGGGTTCGTTGATAGCTGGCAACAAAAAGAGGTTGTCTCAAGGGTGCGAGACAACCTCTTTCAGATATCCTCAGGCGGATTATTCGAGCTCCTTGATCGATTTGCGGATTATTTCAACCGCTTCATGGATCTGCTCTTCGGTGATTACCAGCGGTGGAGCAAAACGGATGATATGGTCATGGGTAGGTTTGGCCAGCAATCCATTATCACGCATCTTCAGGCACACATCCCAGGCGCTCTTGCCATTAAACGGCTTGATAACAATGGCATTCAGCAATCCCTTGCCACGAACCAGCTCAATATAGGGAGAATTTATTTTGCGCAGTTCATCACGGAACATGGCGCCAAGTTTGTCGGCATTTTCGGCCAGTTTCTCATCACGTACCACTTCAAGCGCTGCCATAGCCACTTTGGCGGCAACAGGATTTCCCCCAAAGGTTGATCCATGCTCACCCGGATGAATGCATAACATGATATGATCATCGGCCAGCACGGCAGAAATGGGATATACGCCACCCGAAAGCGCCTTTCCAAGGATCAGCACATCAGGTTTAAATCCTTCCCAGTCACATGCCAGCAAACGGCCGGTACGTGCAATGCCGGTCTGAACTTCATCGGCAATGAACAGCACATTCTTCGCCTTGCAGAGATCATAGGCCTTTTTGAGGTATCCTTCGTCAGGAACAAAAACGCCCGCTTCACCCTGGATGGGTTCAACCAGGAAACCAGCCACATTCGGATCCTTAAGCGCCTCTTCGAGGGCTCCCAGATCATTATAAGGAATGGGTATAAATCCGGGGGTAAACGGTCCAAAATCCTTCCGCGCATCCGGATCATTCGACATGGAAACTATAGTGATCGTCCGGCCGTGGAAATTATTCTGGCAGCATATGATCTTCGCCTGATCCTCGGGAATGCCCTTCACCTTGTAACCCCATTTACGGGTAAGTTTCAATGCGGTTTCATCGCCCTCAGCGCCCGAATTCATTGGCAAAACACGCTGGTATCCAAAGTATTCTGTGATGAACTTTTCGTAAACGCCCAGCACGTTGTTGTAAAATGCCCTTGATGTCAGCTCAAGTGTCTGGGCCTGTTCAATGAGTGCCCCGACAATCCTTGGATGACAATGTCCTTGATTAACAGCGGAATAGGCCGATAAAAAATCATAATAACGCTTGCCCTCCACGTCCCACATAAAGACGCCTTTTCCCTTGGCAAGCACAACAGGTAACGGATGGTAATTATGAGCCCCGTATTTGTCTTCGAGGTCAATCGCCATCTGGGAGTTTTTTACTTCGATCATAAGATAGTTTATTAGAATTACTGGTTATTTTTTAATCACAAATGAGCCGGTATTGAGCATATCATTCCCCGACATCAGACGGAAATGATAGGTACCGTTAACCAGACTATAAACCGGGATTGAATTTTCTGTCTTCGACACCTGGTATGTACCCACGAGCTTACCTGCCACATTGTAAACGGCCAGCGTACCATTTTTCACGGCTTTGCTCAGGCGAACTTTTAAAACATCAGAGGCAGGATTCGGATAAACACTAACCGATACTTCCGGGAGAAGCACCTGCTCAATACCCGCTGCATATTCGAGCGAAAGGGCATCAACGTACATCGTGCTGCCAACCTGACCCACACTGCCCATAAAATTCACCACATTAAAACCTGCGCTGGAAACAATCAGCATCGTCATGGTGTCAACAGAACCACTTCCGGTATAGGTAATGGGAATATCAAATTGCTGGTAAGTGTCCACCTTGTTGTGCTCCACCATTTTACCATAGCCGATGGTGTCGCGTTTTTTTGTGACATTGTTCCATTTCGACAGTAAAATCACAGCAGCACATGAGTCTCCCTCAACAGGATCATATTTATAATATCCTTTGAAGCGCAATGGATTGCAGTCTGCACATGGTTTGCCAAGCAAAGCCCTGATGTTTGCGTTATCCATGATGGCCGTGCCGATCATGCCAGGGATAAAGATTGTGAAGGATCCAAGTGGGAAATTGGCTGAGACTGCCTTTGCAGCATAGGTTCCGGAATACTTATCATCCGTTTTAAAAACAGTTACGGGACCAGGGCCCATGGCCGAAGGAGGAACCATGGCCAGTGAATTCAGCGTAGCTAACCAGTTATCTGCTGGACCAGCGCCAATGTCATCATAATTCAGCGAAGGATTGACAACCACATTGTACCAGGTTTCAAAATCCCCGTTTGGAACATTCGACTGTGAATAGGAAGCATTCACCGCCAATACAAACAGCATAATCGTAATAAGTTGTTTCATAGTTCAGGTTGTTTTATTAATTTTTAAGTTTAGAATTATTGTTTAGTCTCCATACTTCTTTTTCTTTTTTATTCTTATAATCTGACACTTACCAAATTCCGTCCCGTGTCCCGTGTCCCGCGTCCCGAATTTCGTCCCGCTTTATATCCTGTAAATCACCTGCAGCTGCGTCATCCTGGGCGGTTCAACAGTTAATGGCCGCAGGGAGAACTCGGTGTTCAGCAGGTTGTTTACAATGACAGAAAACTTAAAGCTCTTCATGGCATAACTTACCCGGTAATCAAGGATAAAGGTCCCGGTATTGTGCTCTTCTCTGTATTTTTTGATTCCGGTCGAAACGCCAAACATCTGACCATCGAGGATCTCGTAAAAAAACTTATCAATGTTCTTCATGAAACCGTAATAACGACCGCCAAATCCTGTTGAAAAACGCTTCCAGGTTACCTGTACGTCCGCTTTCAGCAGGCTCTGAACACGATATTTCAGGATATGGCCGGTAGTATCCGACGAAGTCGTGATATAGGTCAAAGGATGATCGGGCGTATTGGGGTTAACATAAAAAACATAGTTCGGATCAAGCGCCTCAGGAACAGAGTAAGTATATCCAAACATCATCGACAGGTTCAGGTTCCTGGTCAGGTCCCCTTCCCCGGCAATGGAGGCATCGATGCCATAGATGCGCGCCGGACCGGTATTGAAGAATTTGAACCCGACATCCTTTGCAGGGTTAGGATTCATCCCCCAGTAGCCGAAATTGAATTCGACGTAGTTATTGTAATTTTCATAAAATCCAGCCACATCAAACATGCCGGCAAACTTGCCAATCTTGAATAACTGTTTGAATCCGAGTTCATAGGAAAGACTCGATTCGGGTGCGAGGTCAGGGTTCGGATAAAATCCGAAATTACCGGAGGTGGTGGTAATGTAACGTTCTCCAATACTTGGTACCCGGTAACCCTGCCCCACCGACAAACGCAAATAGGTTGAACGGGCCGCCTGCAGATTGATTCCCGCGCGAAAAATTGGCTTGCTCTCTGTAAGATCGGCGAGATGATAGTATTCCCATCTGCCTCCCAGCAAAACAGACAGTCGGTTGAAAAATTTCTTCTCCAACTGGGCATAAGCAGCAAAGTTTTCGGCCGTATAGGTCCCGTTCTCACCCAGGTTTGTTGTACCATCAGGGGCCAGTTTGCCCGAAAACACCTTCCCGAAGGCGTAAGAATAAATGTTCATTACACCGGTTACAAGGATAATGTCGCCAGCTTTCCTGAACTTATGGGTATACTGGTATTCGTTGAAAACCGTCACACTCAGCGAACTCTGATTATACAATCCATCCGAATTGAGATAATAAACGCGGTTTTTCAGAGAATGCACATCGCCATTCTTTGCATAGTATTTCAAAAATGGATCCACATAAAAAGTAAACATCTTAAAGCGGGATAATGATCCCGGGAAGGACCTGTAAAGGTTTGTGTCAGCATCATACCAGAAGTAGGTTTCGGCATTTTCCTGGAACATAAAATTCCCGTTGAGGCCATACGACAGACCATCAACCTTTTTTGACCGGACCCTGGAATTAAAATACATTTTCACCCGGGAGTTGTACTGGCCCTTGTTGAAAACGGTATCGGCCACCTTATCCTCCGGCGTTCCCCCTATATAACCCTGGTCATTATAATAACTGATGCCTCCCGATAGATCCTTGTTGTCAAATTTCTGCGAATGGGTTAGCGAAATGCCATAAACAAGGGGATTCATCCCCGTCCATGGGGTTGCATATTTGCGTTCGGGCTTACTGTAGGCGCCTAAAAAGGTGATGATCCTGGTAACAGGTTCATCCTTGGGCCACGCAGTTCTAACATTAATGGCCCCATTGATGGCGGAGGATCCGAATACAACAGACGATGCCCCTTTTACAACCTCAATCTGTTCCATGTCATCAATCGGGAGGAGCGCCCAGTCGGGCCGGCCGGCATCCCCCCTTAAGAGGGGTATCTCATCAACCATGACCATAACGCGGGAACCAAGGCCCGAACTGAAACCACTTCCCGCCCTGATCTGCGGCTCGTTATTGACAATCGTGATTCCCGGCATCTTGTCAACCAGTTTATCGGCCGTCGGTATGTTGCTGATTTCAATCGATCTGGCTTTCAGTACCTCGATCGAAGAGATGGACTCCTGGATCTTCTGCGCGTATTTGGAGGCCGAAACGACCACGGTGCTGAGTTCCTGGGAGGTATTGATGAGTTGCAAATTAATGATATAGGTTTTCTTTCCATCTATCTGGATGTGCTTTTCCATCTTTTCATAACCCACCGACGATATATAGAGATCGTATTGTCCGGCTGACAGTTCGAGCCGGTATGCGCCATTGCTGTCAGAAAATGTTCCGATAGTCTGGCCCTTAACCCCGATGTTCACAAAAGGCAACGGATCTGAGGTTTTCTCATCGGTGACCATTCCCTTGATGACAGAAACCTGCGCTACCGAGATCAGGGAGATAAAAAGAAATGAAAAGGAGAGTATATATATATGTAACGTTTGCTTCATGTATATCATTTTAACCTGCAAATGTAATAAAAGAAATGTAATATTATCCAATGGAATGCGCTACGAAATAGCTCCGGAATTGATAACCAGCGACTTATAAATGTGCGAGGGAGATGGGATCAACGGACCCAGCCCGAGACCCGGCCATTTACCATCGACTGAAGCAATGGTCTGTTCATCCATGACAATCACGTTGGGCCAGTCTCGCAGAAAATTATCGAATTCCCGCGATTTAGCTGAACCATCGATGCATAAGGTGTGAAAATTCATCCCTGGTTCCTGCTCAACATAAAAACAATCGCGCATGGGGTCAATGTTGTTGGCAACGAGCCATACAATCTGGGATAAAGATCCGGGATCGGGCCGTTCATCAATAAAAAGAAGGAACTTCAGATTGCCGACCATTTTTTTTGTCAGGATTCCGGTCGCGATTTGGCGAATTTGACCCCGTTTTGATTTTTTCACTGACACCAGTAACAATGAAATCCCAGCCTCTGGCAGGTCGGTGCGCATCGCTGTTATCTCAGGAAATGCCGTACGGATTGCTTCGATTTCAATGAAATAATCCGGCGCCTTGTCCGCTATTACCTTTTCAGGTGAAATCTTATTGGTGGCATCAATTCCTATCTTGCTGCCAAAGGCAAACCGGCTGCTGGAATGATCCAGGATGTCGACTGGGCCGCGGAAGAAGTGGATATCCGTTTCCTGATCAACCCGTTCGGATAAGATCCTGGCCAGGTTCATATAATCGGTAAGCGGTGTGCCTGCATCGGTCACCACCATGATCTTGTTGAACATCATCTGGCCTGCGCCCCAAAGCGAACTCATAATCTTTAGGGCCTGCCCGGGATATTCCTTCCGGATGCTGACCAGGGTGATGTTATGAAAAACCCCTTCAACGGGCATATGCATTTCAGTCACTTCCGGGGCCACGGTCATTTTGATGGGCATCAGGAAGATACGCTCGGTAGCTTTGCCAATCCATCCATCCTCCTGCGGTGGGATGCCGACAATCGTGGCAGGATAAACTGCATTTTTGCGATGGGTGATGCATGTCACATGAAAACGGGGAAAATAATCGGCCAGCGAATAAAAGCCGGTATGATCTCCAAACGGGCCCTCGAGGATAAGCTCCTCGGCCGGATCAACGTAGCCTTCAATAACAAAGTCAACATCCGACGGTACCTCCAGGTCGTTGGTCAGGCATTTGACCAGTTCAACTTTTTTCCTGCGCAGGAAACCGGCGAGCAGGTATTCATCCAGATCCTCGGGAAGCGGGGCTGTGGCAGCATAAGTGTAAACCGGATCGCCTCCCAGGGTCACCGATACAGGCATCCGTTCACCTGCTTCCCTGTAATGGTGGTAATGACGCGCCGACCCCTTGTGCAGGTGCCAGTGCATCCCCGTCATATCAGGTGAGAAAACCTGCATCCGGTACATTCCCAGATTGCGGATTCCCGTCTTCGGATCCCGGGTATGCACGCCCGGCAGGGTGATGAATGGCCCACCGTCGAAGGGCCAGCAGGTCAGCACCGGCAGTTTCCCCAGGTCTGGCTTATCCATGACGATCTCCTGGCAACTACCCCGTCCTCCAATGGATTTCGGCATCCAGGATGCAAATTCCTTCAGGGCCGGCAATACCCTGAGTTTATCAAGGAATGTCTTTTTGGGCCCCAGAAACTCCTTCATCAGCTTCGCAATGGCCACCTCAATATCACCCAACTCTTTCACCCCAAGCGCAAGACAAATTCTCCGGTCTGAAGCAAAAGCATTGATCAGGAGCGGGAATGCGGTGCCGGTATTTTCAAAAAGCAATGCCTTTCCTCCGGCCTTGACCATGCGATCGGCAATTTCGGTAATCTCCAGGTTTGGCGACACAAATTCTTTAATTCGAGCCAGCTCTCCTGCCGATTCCAGCGCTGCAATAAAATGTGAGAGGGATTTGTACAATTTACGATTTACGTTTATCAATTGCCGGTAAAACCGAATTTCTTATCGCCGAACTTCGATGGCTTGTCATCGTTATATTTCGACGGGCATTTGAGTAAAAGGCTTTTAGCATAAAACTGATCCCCTTTCATGGACCCGATGATGACCACCTTTTCCGATTTTTCGAAATCCTGCGGTTTGGCATTGTTATAAATTACCTTTTTTTCAATCCCCTTTTCGTCGACCATGTAAAAGGAAAACTGGTTTGCATTTTTCTGCGGATCATACTCAATGGGTTTCTCCATGTTGAGTTTACCTATGATATGCAGCTCTTTCCCTTGTTTCTCCGATGCTTCCGCAAAATCAGAATAGGTACTCGAGTCGGACATGGTGGTGACAACCACCGCCACAGCAACCACGAGAACCAGTATGATGATGATATGAATGGTTTTCATTTTCCGTTTTTAACTGATTTTTGTTCAATTTCCTTTTCCAGTTTCCGCAACTTCCGGTCGATGGTAAAGAGATAGGCGAATATCCCGACCAGGATAAAGGCCAATACTGTAACGACAACAAATATTTTTCCGTATTCTTCCATGTTAAAAACTTTTAGATTTACATTTGGCGTTTCGCGTCCCGCTTCCCGTGTCCCGTGTCCCGCGTCCCGTGTCCCGATTTTCGTTTTACGTTTTACGATTGCGTCCTCTCCAGAATTCCGATCAATTGGATTCTGAGCGAAGCCGAAGGCTCCTGAGCGGAGTCGAAGAATGCAATCGTTTGTTAATGAAGACACTTCGACTTCGCTCAGTGTCCTGTTTTCTGTGAAAATGCCATTTCCGAGCAGTTAATCTTCGATCTTCAACCGAAGCTTCCTGATCCTGATCCTGACATTCATGATCCAGAACCCAAGCAGGATCCAACCTACCATGGCGGGATAAAAAACGATGCGCATGGATGGGTCGAGATTCATCGGCATCACCGGCGGTGAATCCTTCCCTGGATGAATGCTCTCTCCGGCCAGCTTTGGTAAAACCAATACAAAAACGATCCACAGAAAGAATGCAAAGATATTGTAAACTGCACCTACCTTGGCCCGTTTATGCACATCATCGATTGAACCACGTAGAATCATATAGGCCAGATAGATAAACATGCCCACGGCCGCCCCATTAAGTTTTGGATCCTTGACCCAGGGTGCACCCCAGGTAAAATTGGCCCAGATCATCCCGGTAAAAATACCCAGGAATCCGAACATGAGCCCCACATTCACCGCTTCAACCGCGATGATATCTTCGGATTCATTGAATTTCCTTAGATAACGGAGACTATAGATAAAACCGGTAATGAGCATGGCAAACATGCCGAACCACATCCCCACATGAAAAAACAGGTTCCGCATGGTCTGCTGGATCATGGTATCGGGTACATCCACGATGAAACCAAAGATGATCCCATACAACAATAATACTCCGGATAAATATTTCCACCAATCTTTTTGCATTTACGAATTACGAGTTATGAGTTACGAGTTACGATTTATGATCTACGATATAGGATTTACGATCCATTAGTCTTTCCAAAGATACGGAAATAACAAATAGGCCAGGGCGATCACGGCGACATTGATCGTGATCAATATGACCAGGAGGCCTGATAAACCTGACCAATCCATACTGTTTAATGCTGAACGCGACACTTTCATCAAGGTGGCCAGCAGGGGTAGTACGATCGGGAAACTCAGAATGGCCATCAGTGAAAAGTTATGGCTGGCCCGGGATGCGATCGCTGCAACCATGGTGAGTACCGATGACAATCCCAGGCTTCCCAGCACCAGCGTCAGCAGGAACAATGGTACATTCACCACTTTATTTCCCATCAGCAGGAGGAAGAAACTAAAAGCCAGCAATGAAAGGATGGCCATCAGGAAGAGGTTGTAAAGTATCTTGGAGAGGATGACGGCCTGCGGACTGGCAATCGTGTAGTAGTAGAGATGCCGTGCGGGACTCTCCTGCACAAAACTCTTTGAAATCCCATTCACTGCAACAAAAAGCAGGATGATCCAGAAAAGGGAGTTCCAGGTTTCCGGCGTGATGGCATCTTCAAAGGCAAGGTAGGTTACAAATATGGTCGATACGAGATACAGGAGGATGCCGTTCAAGACATACTTCTGCTTTAATTCAAGCCTGATCTCCTTTCCAACCAGGTATTTTATCTCCAGATAGTGCATTCCTATTGTTATATTGCATTTTAACATGATTGCGAAAGAAATCGTGTTTAGATGCAGTTATACTGAGCATTTGAGTTTGTTTTTATTTGTAAACTCAAATAGTCGAAGTAGAAAATTCAGGTGCAAAGATAAAAAAAACCCTGCGGTTTCCCACAGGGTTTCTCAATGCATTGTGATTGATATCGTTACATGAAATTTAAATCAATTCAACTATTCAACGATCATTTTTTGGGTATACGATTCACCATTGATCTTTACGGTGTAGAAATAAACGCCTGCTGAAAGCTGATGGGTATCGATGGTGTATTGATGTGCACCGGCCGCAACAAGACCTTTATCCATGCTGATGACCTGCTGGCCCATCACGTTTGAGACCACGACATTAACATGCGATGGCTGGTCGAGTAACACGTTGAACCTGGTTGTTCCATTTGCAGGGTTCGGGTAATTCTGACTGACTCTGTTCAGGCGTGCAGCGGGATTCTTTTCAATGCCGGTTGGCCAGAAGGATGAACCAGGGATCTCGCGGTACTCAATGTTGCATTCGTGAACCGGAATTGTGGCATCAACAATATTGGATCCCGGCTGCGATGAGGTCTGGTAAATGACTGCAAGCTTGTCATTCAGGATATTTTTAGCCATCGATGGGTACACGTATTCATAAAAGAGGTAAAATACACCGTCGTTAAAATCAACGATATCGGTCATAGTGGCTTTATCGTGAAATTTTGCCCGGCCACAGATATGACGATAGTTGAACGGATCAGGCGAAGGATTGCCAGGGGCCACTGCCGACCAAAGGAAATAGATGTTATTCCAGTCATCGATTGATATTTGCGGAAAACTGGATAATCCTACCCTGTAATTGGGGGCTGCCACGATGGTATCACCGGGATTTGGGCCGTTATACACTGCTGCCAGCAGCTGTCCATGAGCCTCCAATGTATCCAGGTCAAGGCTGTCCTTCACCATAGGCATGGTTGAATTCCAGTATACCAATCCGTTAGCGTTTAAAGTAATATACCTGGTCCCGGCATCCATGGAGCCGCCGCCGATTCCGAAGGCGACATGAAACACACCCGATTTATCCATTTCCACGGCAACAGCACCGTCGGATGAAGTAAAATTAGGCACATAGGTTATACTGGGGGATATTTTTTTGTATGCATTGCTGAGAATGGGGATTTTTGTCCAGGTAGTCCCGTTGTCAT